>Ga0114966_10000003_pt1 | contig 248425 bp, 244 predicted proteins | sample M_130207_XF_Meta_FD_87029 | JGI IMG/M metagenome (GOLD analysis project Ga0114966, IMG submission 87029) | Freshwater microbial communities from Lake Montjoie, Canada to study carbon cycling - M_130207_XF_MetaG | ecosystem: Environmental > Aquatic > Freshwater > Lake | place: Lake Montjoie...
AGTTGAGCAAAACCTCTTCCTTTCTTCTCACCCAGGAACATTCCTCTACAACTTTTAAAAAAAGTTGAGCAAAAACCCTCTTTATTCAAGTCATTCTTTCGGAATCACTTCAATCTATCTTCTTCTTTTTCCCCCGAAAGGTATTGCTTCTTGAATAGGTTGTTGATTATGATCAGTACGACCATAAGATACGCTTCCTAGTACAGCACGCCCTGCAACATTATATGGAACATTACCATCAACAACAGGCTCAGCATTCGGGATGGCTCTTAGCGTTTCACGAAGTACAACTCCTTCGCGGTGATATGCACCTGGTATTGCATCTCTGTCTTCGCTTTCTTCATAATTTATAAAATCTGGGTTATCATAAGGATGGACATCTTCTTCTGGTAATGTGAGTGTTTCTCGCTTAGTTGCTTCTCTCGAAGCTTTAGGAATTAACCCCTTTTCAAATAATTTACTCGCAATTAATCTTATAATTTTTTTTACATCTACATTCTCCTTATCATCTTCATAAGAATCAAGTACATAGGAAAACACCTCCTTGCCAACTCCATAATCTCTTTCAGTAAGTAAGCTGACTAAAGCTACATTTCTTGCTATAATGGCTATTTCCCATATTTTAGAAATTCTACTATAATCCTCTTCCGATGGTGGAACAGATTGTTCAACAATTGCTCCATTCATTATTAATATGAGTATTATATTCGAAATAATCTTTGCACGTCTTTGCGTAATATTGTACTCCATATCCGGCTCCCTAAAAGCAATAAAAGTATCTAATGGAGTAAAACCACGTTCATACTTTTCATTGATACGCATTTCAAAAGATTCACTGCCAAATCTTTCCTTAAATATCTCAATAGTATCGACGACAGCCGCTTCATTACAGTCTCTTAAAGCAATCATCAACAAGTCAATAAGGTCTATCTCTGTAAGCGTCCCGCCGTTCTGTAATAATAAACTTGCAATATCTTGTTTTCCAAGCGCGATTGCAAAAATCATTGGAGTTGCGAAAATCATTGGAGTTACACCGTCTCTTTCATCAATAAGTTTTCTTTCATTGATCACCCTTGCGACATCTTCTTTATTTCTTGTATTCAAATTTCTGATAATATCTTTAACTTCTTCGAAATTACCATTTTCTACCGCCCGTATTAATGCTTGGGATCCTCCGCGTTGTTTTCTACTCCTCCTTCTATTTAATCGCTTATATTTTTTTGTTCTTTTCATATTATTATTAAATTATATTATAAAATTTTTACAAGTTTTATTGCATTCCTTTCATCATATTAAGACCTATAACACCGGTCGGCTTGGGCGGTTTTTTTAAAATAATTTGTCTTATCATCCGTCTTCTAGGTTTTATAGACTCGTGTTTTATATTCAGCGATACTTGTTCTCCGCACAATATTTTGGATCTTATTTGCATTCTTTGTTCCATACATTTTTGGCAATAGCATCCATTATCTAAGTAATGATCCTTTTGAATTTCATTCATATATTTGTTTTCTCTCGAAATATTTGTATATAATATATACTCTTCTTTTGTATAGGACACAACACTACTAGTACTCTTTTTTTTCCATCGCTCTACATATTGACTCTGTTCTTCTTTCGTATTATAATAAGTAAATGCCCTATTATTTCTTATATCCTCTAAAAAATTTTCTGGCACTACATATTGTTCAATAAATCGTTTAAAAATGTTTTTTACCGATTTCTCCGATGTTTCATAATCACGAACAATTCTGATATTTCGTATTTTTAATACATCTTTTAATATGTCTGACCAATAAGTATCCGAATCAGAGAGTCTCAATTTAATATATTGAATATTTCCATGTTTAATAATACCGTATTTTTTTTCAAAATCAAATGTTTGTGGATAAGGAATATGATATTCATTTCTAAAATAATCATAATTTGCCAAATGGGGCATAATCATATTAAATCGATGGATCAATTTTTCAATAGGATAGGATTCAATTTTCTCCACTACATTGTTGAAATGAAACTTTTCCAATTTCTCAAAAAAAATAGAAATTTTGTGTTCAATGGGAAGACGATAAATATCAATCACATATATATTTTTTCCTAAAGAACTATTGTGCTTTATTAAATCATTTATGCTTACATCAATATCATATAATGTTTTTACTACATCTTCATTATGTAAATGCAATACAGTATATTTTTCACATGCGAACAATCGAAGCGAAGATACCAAAGAAGTAGATCCTACTTTGGGCGGACAATAAACAAAAATAAGATTGCGATCCTTTTCTTCATTTGAATTGTCCTTAATTAGGAGTCTTTCATTTGCACAACGTAACTTTTCTTCCATACACTATATATTCAAAATCAATGCAACTATTTTACTTATCTAAATATCAACATATGAGAATTTTTATCTTGATATTACATTTTTACGTTTGACCTACAAGTGACCATTCCTTGTCAGATCTTGGTCCTGCACCTCTAGGGCCTCTTGGACCTCTATTTCTTGGATCTCTTTGCACTCTTTCTCTTGGCGCCGATCTAGTGGAATGTTGTTCTTCTTCTGACTTGTAAGAAAAACGTCCCTGCTTAAAATCACGGCGAGTTTCGCACATCAACATGCCTCCATTGATACCAGAGACATTCTTTGCTTGTACGGCATGTACCTTTCCAGGCGTATTATCTAGGTAAAATTGCACATATTCACCCTGAACCAAATAACGATATTGTTCTTGGCTTACATTGATTCCGGAGTGATGAACAAAAATCTCATTTCCTGACTGAGAACCATCTGTAACAGATATGAAACCATATCCTGCCTTATTATTAAACCACTTAACTCGTCCCAACAATTGAACCTCGGATGAAGGTGTTTCGCTCGTTTGTTCGCAAGACATTTTTGCTATATACTACAAGGTGTATTGCCTTTATATTGTTTCTTATTACATTTCAAAATCCCAATCATTATACAATCCGCCTTCTCTAGTATCGATTTTCATATTCGATTTTATAGTTTCATTAAAAAGAAAAGAATAATACTTAATTTTATCTAGTTTTTCTATAATAGAAATAGTGGGATGTTCCAATGTTTTTAAAAGCGCCATTCTTTTAAAAGAAATTTCAATATGATATAATTTCTCTTTTTCTTTTTCTTTTTCTTTCTCTAAGGTTTGATTATATCGATTATCATAACCTTCACTTACTTTTATAATATTCGTATCTGTAGTTATTATATTTGTATCAGTATTTTCATTTATAATTGCATTTATATTTGTAATTTTATTTGTATATTTATTTATAAAAACATTTGAGCTTCCGATAAAAAAATAATACAATAAAAACATATATAATAAACATACAATAATTTTATACCTTAGTTATCGTGAAAGCATTTGGGCTTATTAAAATACTATCGATATTTTCATATTTTATTGTATAATCATATTGTAATGGTAGATGTCCATTTGCTGGATCATATAATTGTACCTTTAGCTCTTCATCAGAAATTGAGGTTATGATACATCTTTTTATCTGTCCAACCATACTTGCATATATATGCCAACCTTGAAGCAAAATGGATTTGTAAGATGCCTTGTCGAATTTTACAAAATATTGTACCTCAAATCCATATTGCGGTATCTTTGGTATCTTCAATTCAACATTTCTTCTAATCATTTTGCCTTGATATGATTGATCTCCAATCTTATCCAAAATTGTTACGATATCACCCGGCTGAAATGACACATTACTTGTCTCTGACATGTTTAGTATGTTGCATATTTCTATTCTTTATATAACCGATTCAATTTTATTATAATCTGGTTTCTTTTCAAATTGCAGACCTCTACAATACGATAAAAGATTTGCAACAGGTGGTTCCGAAAATGCCAGCTTTTTGTCAAGGACCTCTACCGCACTATCGTGATTCCACGAAATCGAATTTTCTTTAAGTAGAAATATTAATATATATAATAACGATTCCAAGTCATCGCGGCGGCTTGCCTCGAACCCTTGCTGAACATTCACGCTGGAAAAATTAACGCTTCCTATTAAGCTCTTTCCTTTTTTAAATGGAATATGCTCTCCTTTTTCATTTATATATTGTTTTGAAAGACCGAAATCGATCAGATAAATTGTATTATTATCATATAAAAAATTATCCGGTTTTAGATCACGATGCAAAAATCCTTTTGAATGGACAAACTCTATAATCTCCGTCATTTTTTTGAAGAGGAATGGAACCTGTTCGAGAGAAAAGATGGTTGAATGCAATGTGTTACCCAAAAACGGAAGCACTAAAAAATTGTATTCTTCAGTTGAACCATAATACTTTATTTTAGGAATTCCTGGATGTCCTTTTAGAGATTCGTATATTTGCGCTTCTCTCTTTAGCATATTCGAATTTTTTGTTTCTATTTTAATGACGACCTGTTTTTTTGTTATAACACTTTCTCCCAAAAATACGGATGAAAAAGATCCTGATCCTAGACTTTCTAGTAATTTATATTTTTTAGAAAGAGTTGTCATTACATAATTATAAGCATTTTTATTTAAAGTATTATATTTAAAGTATTATATTTAAAGTATTATATTATATTATATTTATACACAATGAAAATTTTATATGGATTGTTTGAAAATAATATAGATGTTAGTGAAATATGTTATAATCAGTTGATGAAAAATTCAATTATTACCATTCCGTCTCGCGATAATTCAAGAGCTGCTTATTTTTCAGATCCTATCTTTGGTACATTAAAAAAAATAATTATAATAGATAATGAAGGAAATACTAGAGAATACGATGATACTCTTTGTGTTCAAATAAATACGATAACAAATGAAATAACTGTAACCGATGTTGAAAACTTTATTAATAATAAAATTAATCATTTACATTCGACCTTAAAAATAAATTATGGTCACTTTTATGAAGAATTACCGGAACAGAAAATGGCGGTTAAGTATCTAACTGGAAATGAAAAAGTACTTGAGATTGGAGGAAATATTGGGAGAAATTCCTTGATTATTTCCAGCATTCTTTGCAGTAATAATTTTGTAACATTAGAATCTGATATTAATATAGCAAATCAATTGCTCGAAAATCGAAATATAAATAATATGAATTTTCACATAGAATCATCGGCGTTATCAAAACGCAAGTTGATTCAGCGAGGTTGGGATACAATTGCAAGTGATACTTTACTAGACGGTTACTCTCCTGTAAATACTATTACATATGATGAATTAGTATCAAAATATAATATTAATTTTGATACATTAGTGTTAGATTGCGAAGGAGCATTTTATTATATTTTGATGGATATGCCCGAAATATTAAATAATATTAATTTAATTATCATGGAAAATGATTATTGGGATATTGAAAAGAAAAACTTTATTGATAACATTTTAAAATCTAATAATTTTTATGTAGAATATTCCGAATCTGGTGGATGGGGACCTTGTTACAATAACTTCTTTGAAGTGTGGAAAAAAAGATAAATAATTCGACATTTAATAAAGATTTTAATTATATGTCAAAATTTTAATTATTATAATATATATATTTTACAATGTCAATTGGAAAATATACATATGGAACTCCGATAATACATTGGAAAAATGATGACGCAAAATTAATTATAGGAAATTTTTGTTCAATCGCAGGAAATGTAAATATATATTTAGGTGGTAATCATAATACTTATTGGGTTACAACATATCCATTTGGTCATATACATCAAAATATATTTAATAACTTTAATGGTATAGGATGTCCATCAACAAAAGGTGATGTAATTATTGGTAATGATATATGGATTGGAGATAATGTAACAATTATGTCCGGCATTACTATTGGTGATGGAGCTGTAATCGCTAATAACAGTCATGTTGTTAAAAATGTAGAACCATATACTTTAGTTGGAGGTAATCCAGCAAAATTTATTAAATACAGATTTACTCCAGAACAAATAGAAAAATTGTTAGAAATTAAATGGTGGTATTGGGATGATGAAAAAATAAATAAATTTACATCGTTATTATGTAATAATAAGATTGACGAATTTATAAAATCGGCATTTGAAATGTAATAATTATAAAAAATTATGATATAAATATAATTATTATTTTCTCAAGTTAGATCTCCATAAAATTAACACTTTTTTCTTGTTTGTAATCCATCATTATTTATTGTCATTTCTAATAATCCGACATTATTTATAATTTCATCACGAATAAGTATATCTTTTTCAAGATGTTCGATATCTACTCTTTTCCATACACAGACAAAATCATTCCATACTTCTCCTAAGATATTGAATGTTTCTATAACTTTTACTGGATAAATGGGCTCATTTGATATTTGCTTGCCAGACCAGTACGCCAATGCCTGTCCCGCATCCGAGTAAAATCTCCAATTGTCACCAGGATAACAATGGTATGGGCCCGAGGTAGGAGCATTTATATAAATATAACCTGTCATTTTTATAATTCTAGTCATCTCTTTAAAAGTTAGCCAAAAACATGGATCATGTTCAAAACAAGATGTGGATACTATTAAATCTACTGATCCATCTTCAAATGGTAACTTTTCACCTGGAGGTATAACTATATCAACAGATGGATCCGACTCCATATCAACGCAGACATATTTCATACCTTTTTCTTCAAAAAAAGAACGCAATGAACCATTTACATTTCTCCCCCCCAAATCAACAACCAACCCTTTTTCAAATCCATACGCTTCTGAAAACGCTTTTCCAGATCTCAATGATGTATCGTGCATATTTATTACTATTTTAATTCTATCTAAATAGTAATATAAATATAGAATTATACTCTTTTTGAATAAGTAGGATCAAATAAAATTGATGTTATAAACTATACACAATTCAGTTAAAGCCTTATTCCGTGTATAATACAAATGGTGAAACTTTGTTCAAACGATTATCCAAAAGAAAGCGATAAAACATACGCAGACTATTTTGAAAAATACTCTTTTCCGTTGAGTAGTTTTCAAAAATATGCCATCGAGGCGATTGTGGAAGGACACGATGTTCTTGTTTGTGCGCCAACTGGTTCTGGGAAGACGCTGCCAGCCGATTTTGCAATTGACTATTTTGTTAAGAAGGGAAAGCGTGTTATCTATACATCTCCCATTAAAGCGCTGTCCAATAATAAGTATTATGAATTTTCTCAAAAATACCCCGATATTTCCTTTGGAGTTCTTACAGGAGACATTAAGTTTAACCCTGATGCAAATGTTCTTTTAATGACCACGGAAATTCTGCAAAACACTTTGTATCGAAAGAAACAAAATCAAAATCTTGGTGCAGAAAATAAATCATTATTACTTTTTGAAATGGATTTTGAAGACGAGCTGGGATGTATTATTCACGATGAGATCCATTTCATCAATGATGCGGAACGCGGCAAGGTATGGGAAGAATGTCTAATGATGACTCCACCAAAAATTCAAATGGTTCTATTATCAGCCACACTAGATGGCCCGGAGAAATTTGCACATTGGATTGAAAATCGTCACGGAACCAATTCTAATTTTGGAAAACAGGTTTATTTGGCTTCATCGAATGTTAGGCCGGTTCCTTTAACACATTACTCTTTTATTACAACAAATCAAGGTCTTTTCAAGGCAATAAAAGACAAAGACTTGGAAAAAAAGATTAAAGAGGTTATCAATAAACCGATTTTGTTACAGTCATCAAAAGGCGAATTTAATGAGCCCAATTATCATCTTGTTAAAAAATATTTACAATTAATGGAACAAAAACAGATTTTTGTGAAGCGATCTCATGTAATCAATCAGCTATGTAAGTATCTCGTAGAAAATAATATGCTTCCAGCAGTTTGTTTTATTTTATCGAGGAAACAGATTGAAATTGCTGCAAAAGAGGTTACTATACCTTTACTGGAAGATGATTCCAAAGTAGGTTATACTATTAAAAGAGAATGCGAAGAAATTTTGCGATCTAAATTATCTAATTTTCAAGAGTATTTGGATTTGCCCGAGTATATTTCCCTGGTCGGACTTTTAGAAAAGGGTATTGGTATGCATCATAGTGGATTAATTCCTATTTTCAGAGAAATTGTCGAAATTCTTTTCATGAAAGGGTACATTAAACTGCTCTTTGCAACAGAGACGATTGCAGTGGGTATTAATACACCTACAAAGACGGTAATTTTTACGGATGTAAGAAAATTTGACGGCTCAACAAATCGTATGCTTTTGCCTCACGAATTTGTGCAAGCATCTGGACGCGCTGGTCGCAGAGGTCTTGATACAGTCGGTCACGTCATTCATTTGAATAATTTATTCAGGAATGTAGAACTTACCGAATACAAGATAATGATGCAAGGTAAGCCGCAAAAACTTGTATCAAAATTCAAGGTCTCTTACAACTTGCTTCTAAATTTGATTCATATTAATGACCAAGATTATACACAATTTTGCAAAAAATCCATGGCGCAAGAAGATATTTCGCAGCATCTGGGATGCATTTATCAGCAATATACTGCGGTTGAGAAAGAAGTTCAACAAGTTGAATCTTCTCTAGAGTATTTAAACACACCGCAAGAGATTTTGCAGAGATTTATTGATTTAGAAATGCAACAAAAGAGCGCAGTAAATAAAAAGAGAAAAGAAATCGATAAGGAATTGCAACAAATTTTAATAGACAATAAATTTGTACAACGTGACAAGCTTTCTATTATAAAGCTGAATGAAAAAAAAACAGAGTTACATGAGATTCAAGATCAGTATGATAGAACTGATCGATATTTATTGAACCAAATACATCTTGTTCTCAAAAAATTGGAACAAAATGGATTTGTTGGGAAACGGATTGAAGATGAAGAAATAAAAGAAACAACCGAAAAAACAGTTGAATACAATTTATTGAATCCAGGTAAAATAGCAGCACATATTCGCGAAGTACATTGTTTAACTTTTGCAAAAATGTTAGAATCAAATGAGTTTGATAATGTAACTTCTACACAGATTGCCACTATTTTGAGCTGTTTCACAAATGTAACTGTTGCGGATGATCTAGTAAGTATTACACCTAATACGCAAGACCAAAAAATAAAATCTATTATAAAAAAAATCAAATCGCTATTTGACGAGTATCAAACCTTTGAACTAGAACACTATCTAGAAACAGGCGTCGATTATTCTATGCACTACGATTTACTACAATACATTGAACAATGGTTTGAAGCCGAATCAGCACAAGAATGCAAGCGAATTTTGCAAAATTTGGAGCATGAAAAGGGTATTTTCCTTGGCGAATTTGTCAAAGCTATTCTAAAAATCAACAATATTTCATCTGAATTAGAAAAAGTGGCAGAGCAAATGGGAAATATGGAACTTCTTTCGAAACTAAAAGAGATTCCTACAAAAACTCTGAAATTCGTTGCAACAAATCAATCTTTATATATATAATTTTTGTAACTTAAAGCCGTGACTGACGAACAAATGACAGAATAACTACTTCAGGGTTTTGTATCTATTTCGATAACATTGCAGAAATATTACTTTGCAAGTTGGTTTCTCAGTCATGTGTAAATAATGCATGTTTTTTCTTCCAAAAGTAAACTGGGCAAGTGAAAAATGGACAAAAAAAATGTCCAAAAAAATGTCCAGTACTTTTTTTTCAGTAAAAGGAATATGCAAAATTGACATCCGCTACATAATGCTTTGAGAAATTTTTCACAGTTTAAAAATTTGTGACTGTAATTTTTTACATAAATTTTGAAAAGCATTTAAGAATATTTTCTCTTGGCAACTTAATGGCAACTTTTGGCAACCAGTTTGCGACAAAAAGTCGCAAAGAAAATCATTGCGAATTTTGTGACTATACAACGGCCAATAAATATGACTTCGCGAAACATCTTTCAACCGTAAAACACAAATTTGCGATTTTGGCAACCAATCGGCAACCTTTGGCAACCGAAATTGCGATTTCTTGCGATAAATCGCAAGATGGTTTATGCAAACAAAATGTGAAATTGTGTCAATATTGTTGTGACGACTGTGGCCGAAAATACAAGGATAAATCGGGTTTATGGAAACATAAAAAAAAATGTATTAAAAAATATACACCATCTCAGATCGAAGAAAATATGCAAATGATCATAAAACATCATGATAATGATGAATTCGAAATCAAGTTTGATAACAATGAATTGATCAAAGAATTGATGAAACAAAACCAAGAATTTAAGAGCATGCTAGTGGAGCAAAATAACAAACTAATGGATCTAGCCAAAGAAGGAAAATATATTACCAATAACAATACAACAAACAATCACTTTAATTTACATTTTTTTTTACACGAGAAATGCAAAGATGCGATAAATATTATGGATTTTGTAAAATCTTTGCAATTACAGTTGAAAGATTTGGAAACAACCGGTCGCTTGGGATATGTCGAAGGCATCACAAAAATATTTATCAAAGGTTTGCAGGACCTAGATATTTGTAAAAGACCGATTCATTGCAGCGACTTGAAGAGAGAAACTATTTATGTGAAGGATATGGATACCTGGGAAAAAGACAATGAGAAACAAAAAATGAAATTTGCTATCAAACATATTGCACACAAAAATGTATTGAAAATATCAGAATGGCAGGAAGAAAATCCAGAATATAAAAATGGAGAATCCACTGTCAGCGAAGAATATATGAAAATTGTGAGTCAATCTATGGGCGGTTTTACAGATGAGGAAGATGAAGAAAATATGAATAAAATTATTAGAAATGTTAGCAAAGAAATCGTTATTGATAAAACTTCTTAAAAAATTTAAAAATATAAAATTATATATATGGATGTTTCAAAAACAAATATTAAAAAATCATTCAAGAGAACATTTGTTGTTCTGATTTTTAGTGCAATTATTACCTTTTGCGCTATCTACTATTTTTCAATTTTTCAAACAAAACAATTCGAACTATCTTATCTTTAGAAACAGCCATTTGTCTAGTAGCTGCATTTTATTATTATATTTTTATGCAAAGAATTAATTCTGAGCAAAATATTAATTGGACAGCTTTAACGCAGATTCGTTATGCTGATTGGATTTTTACGACCCCAATGATGTTGATTTCCTTATCTCATTTATTGTCCATGAATTCTGATACGGTTGTTAAGTTCGGTACAACTGCTTCTATTGTCGTTTTGAATTATATCATGTTGGGATGTGGCTATTTGGGAGAAATGACGAATATATCTCATACCTGGACAATGATTTTAGGATTTATACCCTTTTTCATCATGTTTTATTTGATTTTTAAAAATTATGTTAAAAATAGTAACGTAAATATGTTAATATTTGGTGTTTATATTATCATTTGGTCATTTTATGGAATTGTTTATCTTTTCCCACAAGAAGAGAAAAATTTGATTACAAATATATTGGATATGATTGCAAAAGGCATTATTGGCTTGTTGATTGTTTTATATTTTTTAATGAAAAAGTATATGTAATATAGATATTTTTAAACCTTTATAGAAGATATTTTATATTTTATATTTATATATAATATATAATAATGGCAATAAAAAATATATCATTTAAAAACTTGTTGCTCTTCGCGTTAGGATTTATCCTTGTACTTTTTATTATTTATGCGATAATTTCCTGGTTTAATAATAATTCTAATGCAATGGTGAAATGCAATATGAAATTTGGTTTGTGTCCAGCGGCAAAGTGCGTTCCAACACCATACGACGATTCAAAAGCTTTCTGTATGTGTGATGTCGTAACAGGAACAAATTATAGTGTTGGTAACAATGATTGCGAAAAAATCAAGCCATATACTTCGAAATCCGGCCAAGAGATTATTTTTTCCGATTTTAGCCCAATTATTACCAAAATGGGTTACCATATGACAAGTTGTCCGCCAAAAGCGACTAATATGAATTGTATGAATAAAGTTTGTTCAGTTGATCCTAATAATCCAGCAAAAGCTATTTGCATTTGTGATAAGTTGGATAATCAAGGTTTGGATTGGGTAACCTTTAATAAAAAAGGAGCCAAAAAAACATGCAATTATCAATCAGGAGCATCTAAACAGGGGTACCTAAGTATGAATGCATTTATCAAACAAAATCCATAAATTTTATAAAAGCTGAAGACGAATTTTCTTTTTAAATTTTTCCTCATCGTGGAATAGATATAATTTATATTTCTTTGAAGCGAAGTTGTCAAAATCATCACGAATGGTTACTCTAGAGGTTAATTTTAATTCTGGCAAATAAATAATATATTGATACAACCCATCATTTCGCACAATTTTATCAAATGCATAGCCAACATATTCTTTTTCCATAATACCAGGAGTTTCTACACAATAGTTTAAAAGAGAACAGTCATTTTGAATACGTCTTATAGATCGCATAGTGGTGTTAATATAGTCTAATTCAGATAACCATCGATTGTAAAATTCACCAGCTTCGCGCGATAGAGTAATAAGACCAAAGACTTGTTGAAATTTTATAATATTCAATAAATCTACAATCCGACGAATAGGAGAAGTAATATGAATATAAGCATCCACATTCAATAAATCGTGGTTTATGGTTCCGCCTTTTACAATTTTACTCGCATCAATATAATGACCTGCCGCACTGTTCCATATTTTCATGAAATTTTGTACGTCTTCTGGCAAATGATCCGGAACTGTAATATCATGTTTTAAAATAGCCATTCTAAATATTCCAGAATTTATTTTAAAGAGCTCTTTAGCCGTGTGATAATTCATAAAAATCATCAAGTAACTAACGAGATCATGGCTTTTTGAAACACCGTTAAAATATTTATACTTCTTTGACAACAATTTACCTGTTTCTAACAGTGTAATATACGTTTTATCTTTTAATAAACTATCTTCTTCGTAACAAAAGTTTTTAGACACACGAATTTTACAATTAACATATTTAATATCCTGAATTTCAGCATTTGCATTCAAAGTAATATCCATAACAAATGCAAAACGCGTTGATCCTGATTGCAAACTGCATAAACAATCGGATAAAATAGTTGGCAACATGGGTCGTTTTCTATCCGGCAAGTAAATAGTGGATATTCTTCTTGAAAAAGAATCCCATAATTTCAATGCATCTAGCCATATACTGACATTTGCAATGTAGATACTTAAAAGCTTTTCTCCATCACTATTTTCCAGATGTTTTATACTAAAAGCATCATCAAAGTCGAGACTTTTTGGCGGATCTATGGAAAATATATACCAAGAAGTTCTGTCCTCTATTTCTGGATGTTTTTTACAGATAGTATCAATAAAAGAGTCATGTGATACATGCAGTAAAGCCTTTGATGCATCTCTTGTAAATTTCTGAATGGAAGTATTCAAGCTTTTACAATACAATTGATATTCATAAAAATTATCCAATACATCCACTGGACCAATCAATTGGGAGATTTGACCAGTAGGATGTTTGTCTAGCCATTCTACGTAATTAATAGTAACATATTGATTATGAAATACTTTGGAGAATCCGACATGTTTCATTTCATATGGAACCAAAAAGGTCGGCAAACGCATGTCATCTGGCGCGCATTTATATAATAATTTTCCCTGTTTTCCTGTTGCTAATTTTGCACGTCCATATGTTTTTTGATCTTTCAAAATCAAAACTGCAGGAATTTGATTTCGAATAGTAGAATGTAAAATAACGGGTCGGTCTTTTTCCATAATAAATGTATCGCCGGTAAGCATTTTGCTTGTAGCTGGGTGAATATCTGGTAAATCAATTTCTTCCAAACTAGTCGCGTGTAAGAATTTCCATTTTGTATAACTTCGGTCCTCAATATGAACCTTATATTGTGTCATGCGCTTTATTATTTTACATATTATTTATTTTTTAATATGTAATCAATTTTTAATCTTCTTTTACAATTAAAGGAATAGATATTTCTTCTAGTGGATGCGTTGCCGGTTGTAAAGGAGGTAATTCATTTTCAAGAGGAATACTAGATAATTCACCTATATTCGTAACACCTGTTTCACCTACTTTCTCTCCTACTTTCTCTCCTACTTTCTCTTCTATTTTCTCTCCAAACTCTGTATCTGGTCCATACTTTTTAACAATCCTGTGTTGAACATTTTGCATTTGCAAAAATCGCATACCAATATGAGGAGAAATAGCGATAGTATTCATATATGTTTGATATTTAAAGGAGACTAATGTGGCGTCTTGCTTATATCGTATGCTATACCACCAGTAAGCCGGAATATGAATCATTTTTCCTGCAGGCAATAAAACATCCATAAATTTAATTTTATCAAAATCTGATTGAAATGATTCCTGAACGGACCAAGGATTTATAGGCGATCGAAATTCAAAATTATCGTAATCCTCTACAGAATGAAGATACTTGGAATATTTTGGAGGGACTAATTTTATTTCAACTTCGCCGGATGTAACATAAAAATAATTTCGATAATTTACTTCGTAGCGAAATGGCGTTACAGATTTTTCCGATCCGGTGCAAAAATCGTACTCACAATGACTTGTTAAATTAGGACGAATAAAATCATCTTCAGATTGAAACAATTTTATAAGACCCGCCTCTTGAATAAATTCTTTATTTGACTCAGTTATATAAGATCCAGTCTTATCTTCATCAAATAGTTTAAATGCAGAAAGCACTCGCAATGGAACATATATTTCATTATGGTAGTCTTCTTCTTTTGTATTTCGTATTTTGATTTCAAAAGCATAATAGTTATCGAGTATATATTGTTTTTTACAATGTTTTGCAAGAGAAAGAGAATCACTGAAAAAATTCATAATAACCGGCTGCCGTAAATGACAAACTTCTTCTAATTTATCTTTTGATCCATTTTCTAGCTCATAAACTTCCAAATGACTACTTGTTTTTAAATGAAATTGCACATGAAGATACATAAATAAAACAATGCAAAAAATACAAAATCCGATAATATATTTCAACATATACTTAATAAAAATTAACACTAGTTTTTAAGCATTTAAACTCACTTATTATTTTGTTTTATCTTTATCTTTACTATTCTATCTTTGGTGCTATAAAAAATAATACTTGACTTCCAGACCCCAAATCATATTTAATTTTCATAGGAAACTCTGCACTGATGGCAAATTGAATTTCGGAGGATAACTTGGTAGTCATGCACATTTTTGATAAATAGGTTAAACTGTAAGAAGTATGGATAGAATCGCCAATGGCGTATTCCGATAAATCGTTCATTGGTATAGTAACTTGCATTTCTCCACTAATATCTTTTGAACAAAGTACAATCGTTTCTTCATTACAATCAATGTGTATTATTTCTCCAAAAATAAGAAGCTGTGATAACATGTCGGACATTTTTTTCGCATAGATGGAAAATTCTGCATCATATTCAACGCTGGGTATATCTAATAAAATGTGTTCTATATCCACCAAAGGAATCGTAAAGGATGTATTAAAATCCCCTTTATTTTCTTCTGTAATAAAATCTATATTACATTGGTCCGAGTCTGTTTCATAAGATATATGAATCGAATGATGTTCTTTGTTCATGGAAAGAATATTAGAGAAAATTTGTGCATTTACACTAATTTCCTCGCCAGCTGATTCATACAAATCGAACCAACTAGAATGCAATTTAATTTCAAAAAGACAAATATGGGATTTATCCATTCCTTGTATGTATAATTCTTCTGTTCTAAATGTGATATGTACAACAGAGGTACATGATTTTATGAGGAGAAAAATAGAAGAAAAAATATCTTTTTTATTTTTATCTGAAAATGACAATTTCATAATATAATATATAAATATGTGTAATTTCTTTATACATATTTTGTTATTTGTTATTATTGAAGTATTACCGCAAACATATAATCGATTCTTTTTACAGAATCGGATGGATAAATTGGCTTTTTAGGTCCAACTTTTTTGACATTGGTTTTGTTATCAGGCCGAAAGTCCCATGGAATTTCTCCTTCTTCCCAATTTGGTTCATTAAAATCGGGACAAACAATTCTTTTTTCTGATTTGACAATAGGTATAATATTTTTTGATAGATGAATTTTATTCACTACTTTATTTAGTAGATGAATTTGGAAAAAGGCCCGACATACGAATAATACGGTAAATAAAAGCATAAAATGGGTCATCTCCAGTATTCTTATTTTTTGTCTTTAAGTAAGAAAAATATAGTAGTTTCAATTTTATTCATTAAGTTCTTTTTGAACAATCTCTTTGAGATTCAAGAGAATGGATTCTGTTCCTGGTAAAACAGTTTCCGAATCCTCTTGGTCTTCTTCGTCTTCGTCTTCGTCTTCGCCGTCATCTTCACCTTCGTCTTCATTCATGAACATAAGCCCACTTTGTTGTTCTCTTCCCGAGAAAACAAAAGATTCTAATAATTTCTGATTTGTTTGCATTGTAAAAGATTGTAATTGCAATAATAAACCCTTAAGTTCGACAACGTCATTCTTTATACTTTGAACCTCTTCAGAAAGTTGATCAGTAGAATCGCTATTCACAACATTTGTTGTTACTGTTTTTGTAGTCAATAATTTATGACCACGTTCTAATGCATCTAATCTTGAAATAATACTGTTGAAAACACCTTCTTCCACTATTCTAGAATCTTCATTTAGTGTGGGATTTTCACTTTCCATCTTTTGTATAAACGTTTCCACTCGACCAAGACGAATGGTTATTAAGCTAACTGCATTTTGAATGGTCATTTGCTTGGGCGCTGTTGGTACGCCATTAGGCAGAGGCACAGGCATAGGAATTTGTTGTTGGTATTGTTGTTGTTGTTGAACAGGTCTTGCCATTCCTCGCCCAGGTTGCATAGGAGGTTGCATTTCGGGACCACCTCCGGCACGTCTATTTCTAGCAGCAGCATTTGCTCGATTACCACTCATTGTATTTCTTATATATATTGTTTCCTAAAGTTGAACGCATTAATACATTTCTTCCTTTCTATCTTTCTACATTGCCCTTTTTTTAAATCGATAATTAGGGTTTCTACGGCGATAAGTTTTCTTTTTATATTGAATTCTCCTTTTATTTTTTTTTGTTATTTTTTTCGATCCTGCTTTAAATTTTCTATGGGAATAAACATAATGTTTATATATATTTTTCAACATTTGTATATTTTGTTTATCTCTATGTGATTGTAGAAAAGGCATTTTTTTTCGAATTTTTTCTATTATTTCATCTTTTGATAAGGTTTGATCTACACCGCAAAATTCTGCAATTTTTTTGAAAAATTCGGGAGAACTTGTCAATCTATTATTTTCTTCTGGCTGTGCAAAACAATAAAAAGGTAATAATGACATATTGGGTTTGACATCATTTTCAATAGGATAATCAGGTAAAACCTGATTGCCGCCTTTATTCAATATGTCCATACATAAATATTCCATCGGAACAGGATCATGAAATACAGCTTCATTCATTCTATGGTAATTAACTTCATCTTCATTTTCGGGTAAAGATGCATTTTCTTTTATTTTTTTTACGGCCTGTTCTAAATTCCATGGAAAATATGTATTATTTTCTGTTATAAATCCGTTATTATCACTAACATTTATGTGATAATCAAATTGCTTGAGTAAATTTCTTGAAAATATTAAAATATTTTTACCATAAAATAATTTTTCCGTTAAACGATTATCCTTTGTGATTAATGTAAAATAAACACCTGGATATTGATCTGTTCCGCTTGCCTGTAGTTCAGTCCAAATCAGATTTCCATTTTCATCTTTATATCCATCTTTTGTTATATGAACCAAATATAAAATATCTTCTGGTATTTGTATTATATCTTTCATTATATATTATAGATCAAATAAAAAATGAAAAATGAAAAATGAAAAATATGATATCATACTTACTTGTACGTGTCCATATCAAATATGGGATTTACAATACAAAAATTACAGAATAGCAATTTATGATGAATCTTGTGATGTGTAACTAGGAGATCACTATGTTCCAAATAAGCAGCTGTTCCGTAAATATAAATAATAAAAAAGTGCTCAAAAAAATTCATTTTTACAAAAAATAATGGTATGCTTAAAGAGGAAATCAGGAAAAAGGCATCTGTTCTTGTCATATAAAATGTATCAAATGGATAAACTTCTATATTTGTATGATGCATAGAATGAATCATTTTATAATATTGTTTTGTATGAACCCATCTATGATAAATATAATAGAAAAATTCGACTATTACAGAATATCTTAACATATTATCCAAATTTTGATAGATTGTATGTGGTTTATCGTCCATAAGCGTGCCAACAAAGAAAGATCCAACTATAATGGATTGTGCGACGACTGTAGTACTTGAAAGCGCAACTTGTTTAATATGAGTATAAAATTGTTCGGTATTATGATTCGGATTGAAAAAAGGCCTCTTATTAAAATAACAAAGTAAAAAGGCTGTTATGGAAGACGCAGAAAAAGCACCCAATACAATTTTTGCGGTTAAAACTAAATCCATAATAATATTGTATATTTATATTTATATTTATATTTATGTTTATGCAGTATTTTGCAATAGCAAAACACTTTTCATATTTAGCATTTCAAAAAAAATTGAAATGCTAAAGTTGCATGTAAAAAAAGTAGAACAAAATCAAGGAAGCTTTTTAAAAGATGAGTCACGCAATTACTATTAACGAGTCTATTCGCCAAATGGACAAGGGGCAGGATCAAACATTTTCAGGAACATTTGTGGATGCCGAAACTGGCGAATCCGGAAAATATGGCTTTGTTGCAGACGGACATGGCAAAAATCAATGTATAGACTGTCTTCGCGCTATACCGCGAGAGACCTTGGATGGGATTATTGGTACAGCTGCTCCTGTGGAAAATTTGGCACAGTATGTAAATGAATATGGATATGTGACAAATATTAATAGTTCTGGCGCCACAATGTGTTTGGTAAAAGTATATTCAGATCGCATTGTCATTATCAATTGTGGTGATTCACAAGCGGCGGTATATAAAAATGGTGAATTGGTCTTCTTGTCCGAAGAACATAATTGTGAAAATGAAAAAGAGCGCAAACGAATAGAAAAAAAAGGAGTAACATACGAAGACTCAGGCAATTTTGAAATTGTAAGTGAAATAAAAATGGTTGGAGTTACATCAAAGTATGCTATCTTTCCACCGCATCTCAAGTTGGCAAGCACCCAGGCACTTGGTCATAATGGTCGCACAGGACTCGCTCCAGATGTAACGGTGGTTCCTTTTAAACCAGATGATAAGGTTCATGTCGTAATTGGCTCGGATGGATTGTGGGATATGATTCTGAAACAAAATGTAGAGGAAATGAATTCATTCACCAGTAAAACAAGTGCGGAACTTGTCGAATTTGCAGTGGGACGATGGTTGCAGCCATGGAACATGCATCTAGATAAAATTACCGAGGTTCATGTATTGAGCCGTTTTCAACCCAAACATTGCGACGACATATGTGTTATAAAAATAGATGTTTTACCAGTGGAAGTTCAAGTGAAAGAAGTTGAAGTGAAAGCAGGAGCAGAAGAAGTGAAAGCAGGAGCAGAAGAAGTGGAAGCAGCAACAGAAGAAGTGGAAGCAGCAGGAGCAGCGGGACCACAACCACTAAATAATACTAATATTTTCGAGCCCTTTCCTATTATTATAAATAACATTCAAAATACCCTCCGTCCTCCGGAATAAGTATCTTATAAAGACTTTGGTTTAGCAATATTTAATTTCTTTTTATAAAACATATGGACACTTCAGATTCATCAAATACAGGATTTTTTAAATATGTATTTAATTTCGATGATACCACAAAATCAGAATTATTGAACATTATGCAATTTGCTAGTCTTTCTTTAATACCAATTGTTATTTTGAATAAAGCTATGCAAAAATATGTTCCCGAAGCAGATGATCAAAAAGGAAGTTTAGAGATTTTAGCAGAAATTATAATACAAACTTTTATTTTGTTTCTTGGTATATTTTTTATTCACCGACTTGTAACATATCTTCCTACATGGAGTGGAGCAAAATATCCTGATACAAATATTATTCAAATTATTATTATTGCTCTGGTTATTTTACTCAGTTTGCAAACAAAACTGGGAGAAAAGGTTAGTATTTTATGCGACCGTATTGGTGAGTTATGGGATGGTAAAGTCAATAAGAAACAAACAGCTAAATCAAAGTCTAACTCTAATTCTAACACGGAAAAAATGGTGCAGCCAATAAGTCAATCGCAAAATTCGCAACAAATGGCTATTACTCAGTCACTTTACAACCAGCCAAAGCTCCCCGATTATAATTCTACCTATGTAAATGCCAATGATGCTAGCGCACTAATTGGAAACACGAGCCCCGGAATGGAATCAATGTCTAATATGCAAATGCCGCAGCAACAAGGTGGAGGTGGTGGATTTCAAGAACCCATGGCTGCAAATGAAGCATTAGGCGGTAGCGCCTTTGGAGCTAATTTTTAAAGTAAAATAGCAAAATAGTAAAATAAGATAAAAAGAAAAGTATTAAAACTTGTATAACTAGATTATAGAATAGGAATTTAGTTATAATGGACATTGAAGAGTTATTAAAAGCGCTGGACAATGAAGAGAATAGTAAATTGATGAATATGACGACACAAAAAATAAAACAGCTAAATTTGGAAGTTCTAAAACAAACACATTTGCCCAAAGAAACATTGATTGAATATATGAAAAAATTAAAAGCTTATATCTACGTGGAAGAAATGCAAGATATCAAATTTGGAAGTTTTATTCGATGGATCAGTATTAAAGATCCAGAGAATTTATATTTGACCAATGGTGCTATTGTTTCGGAAATCAAAGTAGAAAATAATGGCGTACATGTCATATGCAAAAGTTTTTCAAAAAAATATTATAATATTCACATGGATGAGTGCCTGATTTTTCAGAAACTCAGCAATCAAGAACAGGTTTTACTATCCGCACTAGATCATCTAGCAAAATAAAACGTATTCTTCTTTTTAATTTTTATTCTTTTTATTTTTCTTTTATTTTTATTTTTCTCTATGAAGATTATACTTTTTTCTGTATTTTTTTCCTTCCTTACCACACATGAAGAGATTGTTCTCTCTTGCAGTAGAACAATATGAAAAATCGCGATTCCCTTTGTTTCCTGTAACTAGAAAATCAATTTCATTTTTATCATTTTTAGGAAATGCAAGACACTTTGCATATAAGGGGTTGGCATCTTTATCAAGAGAATAATATTGACAATTGACACACAGTTTTTTATTTATATTTGTATTGAGTGCAACTGCACTAAAAAAGAGTAGAGCAAATAATAGTTGGTAGAACATCTACTATTATACACGAATATGTATTTAAGCAGTAATCTATCGAGAAGTTTTTTAAAATTCAACCCTGATGCAATACGACCATTTCTTCTACAACGAGTACATTTTTTCTGAATATTGAGCGACTTTTGTTTATATCTAAAAACAATTAGAATTTAGAAATAAAAAGTATGTAACCGCCTGTAATTTATCTTCTAGATTTTCTTCTTCTTCCTGCTGTTTTTCTTCTTCTTCCTGCTGTTTTCCTTCTTCTTCCTCCTCTTCTAGTTTTTCTTCTTCCTCTTCCTCCTCTTCCTGTTAATGCTCTGACATTTCGTTGTACGGTTTTAAATAGGTTAAATACGCTTTGGGGGGTGGGCGGATGCAAATACGTGGCAATGTACCCGTTCTGATTTAAATCAGAACTCATGAGTGTACTAACAATATCATCATATCTATGTGCAATTAAAGCGTTTAGTTGAGCGTCGGTAAAATTCTTGATATCAGGAAATTGTGCTAGATCTAGATGATTGAGTACTGCAGCTGTATCTGTTTCCCATCCAATCCAATTATCTCCCATTATAATATATATTTATATTATAATTTTTTCAATTCTTTATTTCCTTTCGCTAAATTCGGACTCAATATATTTTAATTAATCCATCAAGAAATTACAACTTTTTCAACACTTTCTAAAGCAACCTCGTTTCAACGCAATTATTTCTCTTTTCTTTTTCTTCCACAAAGACAACATTTCTAAATATATAAACTTTCTATTTATAGAAAGTTCCTACAATTAATCCAAAAAAAGAAAACCCAACAAGTAGGCTTGGTATGTTATTAACGATAGTATATTTTAACAGTCGAAAGTTTAAATTTGGGTCTTTTTCAAAATACTTTCCCTGTTTTCCACATTTTTCTTCATCTCTTCTGCAATCATTTGCAAAATCAAAAGAAATATCTCCTGTATTGATGTTTTTTTCTCCAAATTTTCCACATTTGCTTATATAACCACTAGTATCCAAGTAACCAAATTTATAATACTTGCAATTTCTACAAGCTGGTATATTTATATTTTTGATAACAGGTTGGCCATGAGATACTGCGGTCAATAAAAGCGGAAGAAATTTCATACTTATATTCATACTTATATTTGTATCTTTATACTTTATAAAATAATATTATAACTTTATTTTTTCTAAGATGAATTATTATCTTTGTAAAATAATTACTATTTGCGTAAGATATAATATGTTGTTGTCGGCAAAAGAGAACGAGGCGGTTTTAAAAGCTTTAGAGGCTGTTCTAAACTCAGAATTTAAGAAAGAGGTTGTCTTGAAATTAGAAAACTATATGGGTGGAGAATTGACGGTTAATCCACCAACCAATGAAAAAGAATATCAACAAAAAATTAAAGATCCAATGGTAAAGATTTTCAATCAAGTAAAAGCTAAAATAGAAAAAGTTTTTGGAAAACCCATTACTAATAAGGTATATGAGCCATTAACAGATACCTTGTATTTAGGTGTAGCGCTGTATGGAAGATATGGCAATGTTTATTTCAGTTCAGGCGTACCAGATAACGGTACAATTAATGCAAATACTTATGAAAATAGCCCATTGCAAGGAAATACAATTTCTGGATATCAAACTAGCGATGGGGCTTACACTGCATTCAATGCAAATACATTGCCAAGTCAAATGAAGGTATTATTGAATTTAGATCCGAATGCTGTTGAAAGTTCAGTCGGTTTTTTTGCATTATCTTATAAAAGAGATGTTTGGAGAGCTTGTCGAAAATTAATAAATGATTATACCGGTATTGTTGGAGGCGTTTTGGTGATTGGTTTATACAATGTTCAAAAGTGTAAGTAAATATTATTATAAATTAAAATAATTTTTTAATAATATTTTTTTATTTTTTTTATTGTTTTTTTTTATTGAAATGTATTTTTTGTGTCTTTCTAATACCTTTTATTTGTCTCTTTTTCTTACAACTGAAGGTGCCGCGTTTCATATTTCGTCTTAAAAAAATATTCTTTGTACAAATACCAATGCTTCGAGGCTCATCATTTAGAGGTGAAACCTTTTTAATACATGAGCATAATTTATCAGCGAGAATTTTTTCTGCGGCTTTTTTTAATAAACGACTGCTTCTAGGTATAGTTTGATTATAAAATTCTAATATTTTTTTATAATCAGAATTAGTTAATTCCATATATTTATATTATGTAAATATTTTTTATTTTTTTTTAAAAATTGTTATTGTTAAAGAAAATAACTTTATTTCGTAAATTTTATATATTAGAAAACTATATGCATAATCAAGTAAAAATTGTGGTATTTGATATGGATGAAACATTAGGATATTTTGTAGAATTCGGTATTTTTTGGGAAGCCATCCATAGTTTTTTTAAAGGTGAAATGAAAATGGAGTTTGTAGATTCACTAGAATTTTATGATATTTTAAATTTATATCCTGAATTTATCAGGCCTAATATTTATTCTATTTTGAATTATTTAAAACATAAAATGATGGTTCAAGAATTAGACGGTATCATGATTTACACAAATAATCAAGGTCCTAGAGTGTGGGTTCATCTTATCAAGGATTATTTTGAAAAAAAAATAAACTACCCATTATTTACTCAAATTATTGCAGCATTCAAAGTAAATGGGAAACAAGTTGAAATGGGTAGAACAACAAATGACAAAACACTGGATGACTTTTTTCGATGTACTAGACTTCCAACAAACGCACATATTTGTTTCCTAGATGATTGTTATTATCCAAATATGCATGGCGATAATGTGTATTATATTAAAGTAAGACCTTATATTTATGATTTATCTTTTGAAATGATGATTCGCCGATTTTTAGAGAGTGATATAGGACAACAGCTATTAATATCCACCGCAACACAGACATCCTTTAAAACTTATGTTCTTACTTTTATGACACAATTCAAATTTTTATCTGCAAAAAAAACAAAAGAGGAATATGAAATTGATAAAATTGTTACTAAAAAAACAATGGTTCATTTGCAGACTTTTTTTGCCAAAAATAAGACCTATCCTATTTTAAAACATAAAATACGGCATACAACACGATCCAAGTCGTACAAAAATCGAACTCTGCGCAAACTATAAAATTCTATACATTAATAAAATTTACTACGTCTTTTAGATATTTTTTAACAATATCATCAATAATCGTTGTTGTTATTAAAAATATTCCCGCACTAAATGCGATTTTTCGATCTAAATTATTGAATGTGATTTTATTAAACGGGTTGAAACGATACAATAAAAATAGAGAGATATATATTTTTGCATAATAATCCAATTGATATAAATTTTCAGGAGATATAATTTGAATACCTATCGCAAGTCCAATATAGGAAAGATAACTGAATATAATAAATAGTGTAAATGCATGATTTTGTATAAAATATAAAACTTTGTTTATGTACTCCATTATTAATATTAATTATATATTGAATATATAATAAAAATGTTTGGTAATTAATTGAGTGAATTATATAAATGTAGCGTTCTAGCGCTTGCATCGGTTGCCTCTACATAGCGAGGCATCCAAAAATATGGAACCACATTTCCAAAGGATGGATAAAATCTTTCAAAAAGATGTCGGTAATATTTCTTTTCCAACGTATCTGGTCTAACTTCATCTCTTATATTAGTCAATACTTGAAGGACAGTAGATGGAAGAGTTTTAACATGATCCTGAATAATTTCATACAGAGATCGATTCATTTTGCTGACGCCGTCCGAAAAGGCTTCTTTTTTTCGCCATAAAATACTTGTGGGCAATAATTCTCTAGAATAATATCTTTCGCTAAATGCAGTTCGCAAAAGATATTTTTCACACTGATTATTTCCAGGATGAAAACGCAAGGCAGGATGGATACTAAGATAGTATTGTACCCACGACCTGTCTAAAAACGGTGTTCGTGGTTCCAAACCGTGACTCGAAATACACTTGTCTGAACGCAATACATCAAAAGCATGAATATCCTTCAATAAACGCCGGCATTCCTTGTCAAACTCGACTGCATCTGGTGCTGCATGCATATACAAATAACCACCGCACAATTCATCGGAACCATCCCCGTTAAAAATAACCTTCGCATCACTGTTTTCACTGATATATTTTCCGAGTAAATAATTGCCAATGCTTGCTCTTACTGTTGTGGTATCATAACTTTCAATCGCTTGAATAACTTCCGGAATTGCCTGCAAAAAATCTGACTCGGTTAAAACAATTTCTGTATGCTTTGTTTTCAAATGATCTGCCACAATACGAGCATATTTCAAATCCTCCGAATCCGCGAGACCAATGCTAAATGTTTCTAGCTGTTTTCCCTCTGAAATTTCTTGATAGACTTCATTGACTAGCGCGGTAATTAAACTACTATCTAGACCACCAGATAAAAGGCACGCAATTGGGCGTTCTGTTATTAAAACGCGTTTTCTTACAGCATGAAGCAAATGCTTTTGAATTCCGTCTATCGCCATTTGAAAATCCTTTTCTTTTTCTTTTTCTTCATTTTCTTTTTCATTTTCATTTTGAAACATGTTCGAATTGAATCCATACGAGTGATATACTTTATTTTTTATTTCTGGTTTCCATTGTGCAATAATTTTAGGCGGCAAACTATATATTGAATATGTACCAGGTTCAAAATGAACTATGCTATATTCATTTGTAGCAAAATTTTTCAAAACTTTCATTTCAGATGCAAACGCAATTAGATTTGTACTATTTGTTGTTTCCAAAAAAACTGTACTATTAAGAGTAGTTTCAATTCTTTTATGCATCGCATATAAGGGTCGGACACCATATGGATCACGCGCCACAATGATTTTCGATTCTAAATTATCGGAATTGGTGTCGCATAAAACAAAGGCAAATACACCATCGAGCATTTGCAAGGTTTGATCAATACCATATTTTATATAAAGATGTACAATGACTTCGCAATCTGAATCTGTTATAGGACTAATATTCATCATTTTATACAATTCTCGATAATTATAGATCTCTCCATTGCATATTAAGGAAACATTGCCAATAACAATAGGCTGATTTGACTCATCATTGAGTCCATTGATGGCTAGTCGATGAAATCCAAAGATGGCGCCAAAATTAACCTTTTTCAATGTAGAAAACTCGGGTCCCCTACCACGACCTTTCATGAATTCTTCTTCAATATATTTCATTGTATGATTACTTTCATTATTTAATAGTGCAAAAATGCCACACATATATATATAGTGTATTGTCTATATATCTTTATATGGATTTTTTACACCTTTGCACATTTAAAATGCCGACTTAACAACGAAAAAAAAATACAAAAATGCAAAATTTTGATTAGTAGTCATCTTGAAATAACTATGAAGTTTAAAAACCCTGATAAGTTATTGCCTCTTGATAAATAATTTGGTCTTTTTTTATTATTATACAGGATATTATTCCATTTATTGCAAATAATTTAGATTGAATAGATAGTAGAAAATATAATTCTATTGAAAATTACTTTGCTGTTATTATAGTTTCAACATACTATTTCAGCTAATATTTGGGGAAATGCCGCTGTTGCTTTTTTTATGTTTTTTCGAGTTAGTTCAATATCAATTGTTACTCGAAAAATGTCACCTGATTTTTCATATTCTTCATATTCTTCATAAAGTTCAAATAATTCACGATAATCTGTCTCAGAATTAATAATTATTCCTTTTTTTTCTAAAACGTTGAAAAATTCAGTATTATCTTCAATATCGCTAACTATTCCGCCAAAATACGTCATTAATAAATAAAATGACATTGGATTCATTGCTGTAGAAGTTATACGGTTTATATGATGTTCTGATAACAACGATGATATTCGTATTACAGTACATACTAATAATTTAATATATTTATTACCTTCAGAAACAGTATCCGTCATAGCATCTATATCTATAGTTATAATTCCATCAACAATATCAACAATATCAATAGTAATAGATGAGATACAACCAGATTCATTGTATAAGCATAGTATTAATGCAGAAGGGTCTTTGTTTAATGACACCAACTTATTATGCGGAGGGTGTAGGTTGTACACATAATCTAAATGTAGGCTTAAATTATCACATTTTTCTTTCAACGATGTATTACATTCTAACAATTTCATCTGCGCACTCGTTAAATCCAAACTTTGGGGACATGCTCTAGGAGCTCTAGGATTAGGATCAAATAATATAAATATAATACCAGCGTTATCCAATTCTCGAAGCATACGAAAATTTTCCCTCAGATCAGTAGATGATAGTGAGTCTTCAATACCATCTATTGAAGTTATATCAAAATCTTCGTGTGATTCGTCAAGCTTTAACATATAATATTCATCATCTATTATTGTTAATAAGTATTTTTTATTTCTTCCATAAAAATAATAAGAACACTTCTTTATTTCTATACGATAAATGGTGTCTTCATTAATTTTATTTATTTTCACTAAAGGAAACAAATTTGATGGGGGGCTAGAGATAACACCTCCAATCATCCTTCTTATATTTCTTGTTTTTCTTATATTTCTTGTTTTTCTTATATTTCTTGTTTTTCTTATTTTTCTTGTTTTTTTAATCCTTTTTGCCTTTTTAAATTTCCAACTTCGTTTATTTTGATGTTTAGGCATCTATATTATTTTGAGAAAAAATATTTTGAGAAAAAATAATTAAATGCCTAAACATCAAAACATAAAAGTGAAGATTATAAAAAATCAGCAATAGAATATTATTTAGTTTGCGATAAATCACAATTAGAAGTATGTGAAATATTCAAATGTTCTTCAAGAAGTTTAATGAGATGGGTTGATAAATATGAAAAAGAAGGAGAAAATAAAATATATTCCACTAGTATAATATGAGTGTTGCACCTCAGTTTAGTCAATATGAATGTTCTTCTCAAATTACGGATTCCATTAATCGAAGAATATATGATAGAAATATACCATCCGCACTTTTGCAGCCTTATTTAAGTGTGAGACCAGTAATGACAAAATATTCGCTGATGCCGATTGTGGATCCAAGAAAACCAATTCAGGAGCCTATGGAACAATTACCAACATATAGCCCACACGCTGTTTTTAATCCCGGAAATACGCAATCACCTTGGTCTGGATTCGCATCAAGTATTAACAAGGAATCTGAATTAAGAAATCAAATTTTCGCTTTGCAAAAATGCAGCCAAGCAGTCTATGTGCCTAATTCAAATAGCGACTTATATCATACACAGTTTAAAAATATTACAAATCAACAACAACAACCTTTTCCTGGATTATTTTCAAAAGAAATATTTAGTCCGGTAAATCCAAATCCCAGCCCTTCTGAAGTCGGAATTGATTTGTTTAACAATAATACAAGGGTTCAGGTTCGCGGATTAACAAATATCAAAGAAAAATGCTAATAAGAAAATCGCTAATGAAAAACTTTTATTCTATATAAAGTATAGAATGACAGATAAGAACACATTGACAGATAAAATAATTACAGAAGTGACATTGGAATGTTTAATGAACAAAGAAAATTACGAAAAATATCGATTAAAAACTTGCGAAAAAAGAGGCGCTATAAATAAAAAAGACAAAAAATTTTATCGAAAACGGATTTACGATGTAACAAAAAAATTATTGAACCCAGAACTTTACCCTAATGAAAAGATGAATATAACTACGGATTTGCAATATAAATTTGAAACATATATTTCATCATGTATTGAATATTTTAAAATGTTAGATACATCAGATATTCTTCAAGAAGACTACAAAGATTTTTTAGAAATCGATGAAAAAAATGAAATCATGATTGATGAAAATGCGACAATAGACAACGCTGATCAACTTATGATGCGGTCAATAAAAATACAAGAACCTAATAGTTTAGAAAAATTTGTAAAACGAAAAATAATGAAACCATTAAGAAAAGAGATTCCGCCGCAACAAAAAGATGTGAATTTGAAAGACCCAGTGCTAAAAAATAAAGGAATTCGAAAAAAGAAAAATATCACCAATACATATGACAAACCAACGAACGAAAAAAAATAGAGATAATAAAAAAATAATACGTCATAAGAAAAAGATATATAGTCGATTAAAAAGAGGCGGCGCGACTACAAAAAAAATAATTACATTGAGATGCTCGCCTAAAAAAGGAAAATTAATGAAGTATAGTTGTTTTAATGATAAAACACTATTTAAATTAAGAGATTTGTGGAATTTGCGTCATACAGATGTAAGAATTGAAACAAATGATCCCAAAGAAATTTGGAAACATCTTCAAAAAAATATGAGCAATATTTGTAATAAGGAATCATGTTGGATAAAACAACAATTTACTAATGGAGAATTAGATAATGAATTGACCGATTCTTTTGCGCCCTTATCGCCCAAAGAATGGAAGAAGAACCCCAACGAATGGTTAACAAGTACTGATATTTTATCTGTTATGAAACAGCACGAAGATGCATATCCTTGTTTTGATTTTATCGGTCCATCGCCGATTGATTTTGATACACGCGTTCAATATGGCGAATGCGTTTGGCAAGAACTTTGTGATTTTAATATTGAAAAACAGATGAAAGCAGGTAAAACAAAAATTGGTATTATTTTTAATTTAGATCCTCACACAAAGGGTGGCTCACACTGGGTGAGTATGTTTATTCATTTGAAAAAAGGAAAAATTTTCTTTTTCGATAGTGTCGGTGATCCAGCTCCAAAAGAAATATTGCGCTTAGTAAAACGAATTCAGAAACAAGGGTTGCAATTAAAAACCCCTATTCGTTTAATATTTGATCAAAATCATCCCAATGAACATCAATATGGTGACACAGAATGTGGCATGTATTCTTTATATTTTATTGTTCATATGTTAGAAGACAAACATACTGCTGAATACTTTAAAACTCATGTTCTCCCTGATAAATATATGGAATCTTTTAGAAAGATTTATTTTAATGAAGAATTATAAAAAAAGTTATAAAAATATAATGTTGGAAGGAAGCTATCCGTGAATGCATGTTAAATTTTAACATAGAATTCTATATTAAAATTATTATTTTTTATGTCGTCTAGATTTCTTGGATTTTTTTGATTTCTTGGATTTCCTTGACTTTCTTGTTCGTCGTCGTCGTCTTCCACCAGCCATTTTTGTTCCGCGATGATTGGGAGGATTTCCAACAATACTATTAGTATCAGTTCGAACCGTTATTATATTCTTTCCATTAAAATACATTTTATATAAAATTTCGGGGTATTTATTACCATCTGGACCAGGTGGATAATCTCTAAACTCACCTCCTTGGCGAGGTGTATATACAACCTCATTATAGCTAACTGTTCCATCTGGATTTTTTGTAACTGTTTTACCAGACATAAAACTAGAAACTTGTTGATTCGCGCGTTGTGATAAACCAGAAACTGATGATTTTAACTCATTAAATTGATTACTTAGCATTGATTGACCATTTTCATTCGCGCGTTGTGATAAAGCAGAAACTGTTGATTTTAATCCATTAAATTGACTACTTAACGGGGGTGTAAGTTTTCCAAAGAAAGACATAACTATGCTATATAATTATAGTTAGATAATAAACTATTTATAGAGGAGCCTAAAGTTTTCTTTTTAGTCGGTGTAATTGAAACAAGTAAAGAATATAAAAATATAGTTATACTATATAATGTCAAAAGGAAGAAAAACACCGTGCTATAGTTCATCTATTGATATTAACGGGAAATATTTTTGTATTAAATGTGGAGCAAGAGAAAAAGGTCCATTAAGAAATATTACGCACACAAAAAATTGTGTGAAGCGTGGTATGAAATATTGCCAGCAAACAAAAAGTAGAAAGAGTAGAAAAAGTAGAAAAAGTAGAACAAGAAAGTCTCGCCGTTAAAATAATGGTTCTATTTAAAAATATATAAATATAGTTTTGTCTATATTTATATGAGCTTTTTGGAAAAACAGAATATTGATTTATTATGGGATATTTTATTGGATGCAGAAAGTGTATTTATCATGAAAAATAATGGTCAATATAAGGAACCTATTCAAAAAAACTTTATTACGATTGTGAAAAATTTTTATGAACAAGAAAAACGATCTCAACAGTCTTTGATGGAGTTGAACAAAAAAATGGTTTCCATTTTAATACATAGTTGGATGCCTATGTTAAAACGCGAAGAAGAAGAACAACAAAAAGAGAAAGAGAAAGAGCAACAAAAAGAGAAAGAAAAAGAACCTATTTTATTTACCGTGGAAGAGATTCAGCAGGATAGAAAAACACAGTTTGAAAGGGAGTTGAGTGAAAAAGAAAATGACTTTAGAAATGCAATGACACAATCTATCCCACCTGTCATCGACTTTCATGAAAAAAAAGATGAACCTATTAGTGAAATGGAAAAATTAATTGCCGAAACGATTGCACAGCGTAATTTTGAAATAAATCAGATACAAAATGTAAATAAAGAAGAGGCCGAAAAATGGTTGCAATCAACAAAAACAAAAACAAAAGAAGACTTACAAGAAAATACAAATACAAATACAAAAAAACTGATTAAAATAGGCGAACCATTACTGAGTCAGTCACCAAGTATAGAATTTGCAAAAAAACAATTATCATGGGCGCCTCAATTAGAAAATTCGACAATGCAATCAGAAGTAGAAGTAGATTCTATCTTTAAAAAATTAAAACCTAGTATAAAAAATGGCGACAATGCTGAAATAAATAACAAATTAGATTCTTTACTAGATAAAATGAATATTCTGATAGAGCTACTTACTAAAAAAGAATCATCTGGAGTATAAATAAAATGATTATATTTTTTTGAATTGCATATCGCCTCCAGGTAATTTTTCTAATGTACCAATTAAAACTGGTTCTACGCCTGTTGCCTGTAGAGCTTGTTTATAACTATCCAAATCATATATTTTTCCCAACGTGGGACTCATCTTTCGATAAATATATGTTTTACCTCTTAATTGCACTTCTTTTCCAGACCAATCAATTGATTTTTTATTCATAGTTGATGTTGTATCAGGTTGATCGGCTTTATAACTTGGTTGATAAGAAAACAAATTTGGATTTGCATCAGTAAATTGAAGACAGTGCAATTGTTCTTTTGAACCTTCTCTGGAATAAATAGCGCAATCAATGGATGCCTCTTTCATTGCAGTAATCAACTTTTGACTTACTTCATCTTTAATGGTAGATATTTCAAACAGTGCTTCATCACTAGTAAAAGGAATTTGCACCAATTTGTCCTTATCTTTTGCTGAATAACTTGGATATACTTTTTTACTCAAATCTTTTCTTTTTAATTCGATGGATGCATCACTTAACACTTGTTCTTTTGTAAAAGTCATCAAATACAAATATACTTCTACTGTTTGCAGCTCCTCTGGTAGATTTTTGTGACTGCAAATGCGGCGCGCGCGACCCACAACTTGTTCAATGCGAGCAGGATGCCAATAGGGTTCCATGACATGAACATATCGCGTATTTCGCAAATTGATTCCCTCGGATCCAGAAGCCGTAATCATGAGAACTTTAATTATTTCACCCATATTATTGTTTTCAGCAATCAATTTTAGCCGCTCTGTTAAAGGTGTGCTTTTTGGCCAATCTCCATTGAATATATTACGAATCACTTCCTTTTCTTCTGCGGATTCTGTTCCTGTGTATAAAGCAAAGGTTGGTTTGCCCAAATCTTCTGCTGCAATATCGAGTTCCCATTCACCCGACGAATTCTTTTTTATTTTGAAACGAGTAAATCCATTTTGCTCGAGAACCATCGTAAAAATTCCAATCCCTTCCAAGGTTCTAAATTGACTATATACTAAATGCAAACCGACATGCTCAGGGTCTTGAATATTTTCCAAAATGTGTAAATATTTGGGGCTATAAATTTCAAGACCGGCGGGTGATAAGTATTCAGCGGATCGCTCCTTTACATAATCAATTGCGCGTTTGATTCGTGTTTCATAAGTTGCATCGGCTAATTTATCAAGAATAACGTCTCCTTCCACTTCACCCGTATCATCGCCTTCTAAATCTATGGGCTCTACCTTTTCGGTTTCTTTAAGTACTTCTTTGTATAATTCATCAAGATGAGATCCCTCTTCTGTGTCTTCTCTCGGCATGGGGCGGCCGGGAGGTTTTGGCATGACAAAATTACAGAACAGACGCGAAAAAATACGATAGGTGGATGAAGGCTCTTGATAAATACCATTTTCATCCACTTTTCCCTTTTTCTTTTTTGTCTGTGTCTCCTGTTTTCTTTCTTGCTGTCTTGCGGCTTCATATACGCCAAATTGATAATCGCTCATGGCGATTTTGACAACGTGAAAGTCAGCAATTTTTTCATAACGAGGCAACAATTTTTCTTGCGCACTTCGAAAATAAGAGGTCAATCCCATAATGCGATGTTTAAACATTTCAACATTTTTAAGCGTACCATTTTCACTATTGATAAAAAGATTCAAAAAATCATCAAATTTATCGGGAAGCGCTTTAAAGAGTCGGACCGAAATACCTTGTGGTATAACTTCGATTTCATTTTTATGCAAAATTTGAATGACCCGTCGTTCAAAGTCTTCATCGGCTAGTTGGCCACGTCGATAGACAACTTTTTCACCAGTTGTTTTATCCGTTTTTTGCAACTCTTTATTTGTAACACCTTCATATGCGCCATCTTTATTTTCTCTACTTTCAAACCCAAATGGATTTCTGGTAAAAGTGAGTTTTTTACTGGATGCCGAATAATCCATAAAATCCATATTTTTTTCTCTCGAAAACATCTCTTTGAGGGATTCTTTGTTGGTTGGTTTTCCTGTTTTTACATCTAATGGTATCTCCCACGTTTTGATATATCCACGCAAAATATTGTACAAAATCCCAATTTCATTAGGGTAATTGATAATAGGAGTACCAGTTAGAAGAACGACTCTTGCATTTTGTGCGCTCAACAACATTTCATACAAGATAATGGAAAGAGAATATGGAATTCTTTCGCGCTTCCCAGTTTTCTCATTCACGCTGACTTCTTTTTCTTTGCCAATTTTATTCACGATGCGACTGATAAAATTATGAGCCTCATCAATAACAATAACAGCATTATCAAAAATATTATTTTCAAAATTATTTGTCATCTCTCGCAATTTATCCCTTCTTAATCCATTATAATTAATGAATTTATATTTTGACATGATCATCTCATCCAATTGTTCATCTAAGCTAGTTTTTTCAGCGGTTTCTAATTCATCGTAATTACTGGGTTTTGAAACATCTACTAGCCAAGCACCCTCCTTTTTTCGAATAAATTCCATGGGCAAACTCAGTGCGGAAGATAAAGTTTCAATAGCTTCTACGTCATCAATCCACTGCCAAAATTGTTGTTTCTTGTAAAGTGCGTCGCCGCATTTTTTTAATTCTTCGATATAATTTCTACGCAATGATGCAGGTGTCATAACAATAATTTTTTGTGTGCTTTTCATTCCTTCAGCAATGGCAATAGACGTGCAGGTTTTTCCGGAACCGAGACCATGGTATAAAAGAAGACCTCTGTATGGTGTAAAAAGGTTCAAATAATCTCTCACTATTTTTTGATGAGTCAAAAGAGAAAAATCTTCCGTTACACTGCCAATAGTATCACATGTTACTTGCGCACTATCATCTAGAACTTGGTCTCGATAGGGTTCAAAGAGTGAATTAATAAAATTAATAAATATTTCTCGATTGTTCATGTAATAGCTACTGACTTTGTAAATAACATTTTGTTTCTTCTTGGGCAATCGTGTTGCAACAGTCTTTTCATCAATGCTAATCCATTCGATAGGATCCAATGTGGAAATGCCCTTGGGCTGCTTTGTTGTTTTTCTTGATGCCTTTTTTTTAGCCGGTGCCTTTTTTTCAGTTGCTTCTTCTTTTGCTTCTTCTTTTGCTTCTTCTTTTGCTTCTTCTTTTATTTCTTCCTTTTCTTCTTCTACTTTTGCTTCCGGTAAAATATCGACACCTTCTTCTTGAAGAACTAAAAGTGCTTTTTTAGATATTTTTTTAGCTTTTTTTGCGGGTTTCGCGGATTTATCATCAGGTTCTTCCTCAACCAATGCTTTTTCTTCTGCTTTTTCGCCAACTTTTGCAGATAATGGTTTGCTCAATTCAACCGTTTGTTTTGTTACGACTTTTCGCACATTTCTCTCGGATAATTGTTTTAGCAATTCGGCAATAGGGTAATTTGGATCCTGTTCATCCTTAAATTGGACATTTTGAATGCTGACTTTTTCTGGAAGAGTAGGAACGGGAATTGAAACCTTGACTTCTTGTTTTAAAGAAGCAGTTGGTTTCAGCCGTAATTGTTCTTTTATTTTTTCTAAAGGGTTCATATATTACCTTATATAAGATACACATATAAAACTTTTCATTTTAAACTTCTATCTAATTTATGAAGTGTATAAAAGAATTTTTTGCAACGCTTCCTGGCACGCAATTTGTTCCGCCTTTCTCTTGATCTTGTGTTGGCCCTGCCCCAAAAACAAAAAGATCTTCCTATTCTGTTCAACATATTGATGCACGGATTCAAAAGTCTTTAATACATCTATATGTGTCGCATTTGATGTAGAACACTGATGAACCGGCTGGCCTAGACATAAATAGACACCCATTTTATATCCAATTTCAGGATCAGCTTCACCCATTTCTAAATAATGTGGAGTCACTTTGAATTCTTTTTGTATTTTCACTTGAAGTATATTTTTATAGTTATCATCATTCTGAATCAAGGCAATCCAATCAATGTGTTTTTCCAAAATATTTTCAACAAATTTTTGCGCCATTTGAAATCCCGGTCCGGTAACAAACATGGATTGAAACCAATTATCCGAGTCTTTTACGACGATCTTGTTAAAATCTAGGAACAATGCGCCCAAAAAAGATTCAAAAAGGCAGCCAAGCTTCTTCAAATTGGTACGAATTTTCTTTTCTTCGGCATGGCGCGATAAAATTAACCATTTATGCAAATGCATTTCTAGTGCAATTTTTCCAATGGCCTCATTTTTAACAATGGCAATTTTTTTTTCTGTCATGAATCCTTCATTTTCTTTAGGAAATCGTCGATATAAGTAATACTTGACAACCAACTCTAAAATTCCGTCTCCTAGAAATTCAAGGCGCTCATTCGATTTTGTTTTGAGAGGCATACAATCAGGGGGTTTTTCAAGAATAGTAATATTCTGCTGCATATTTTCAATATTTGGACGTTTCGTATAAGATTTATGAACAAATGCGCGTTTATACAATTCTATATTATGGACGATTGAAGGGATTCCATATTTAGTAAGAATAGATTGAACATCATTCAATGTAATCTCAACATTGTTTGGATTATACGGATTAAATACTAGACCGTCCTCTCCTTTAACAATATCATCATCGTGAAGTAATTTTGAATCAAATGAATCCATATTCTAAATACACTATTATACATTTAAATTGGTTTAATATATAATTTAGAAGACACACAATTTAATTTTTTTGCCGAGGAAAATATAATATTTAGAGTATATATAAAATGGTTGGAATGACTTATATGTCTGGAGGCAAATCTGCTAGAAATGCTGAATCTGTTGCAAATCGTACTTGTGCATACGGAGGATCTTGTGGTGGTAACAAAAAACCCGGTATTATTACTTATGGTGGCACATGGCCTCGTGGTAATATGGGAAATTTTCTAGTTCGTGCTCCTCAGGGATGTTGCAGAAATAATAATAGTATTTTATTTGGCCAAGTATTTACGACTCGAAATCCGGTTCAATACACTCGAGCTCGTGCGGGCATTGTGCATGGTTTGTCCGGTCTCGGTTAAACAGAAGAAACAAAACAAAAAAAGAGAAAGAGAAAGAGAAAAAGAGAAAGAAAAAGAGAAAAAGAGAAAGAGATACAAATATATAGTTAAAAAGTAATTTAATAAGTTTTTACTTATTACATTATGAAGATACAGATTGATCATCGAGAACATGATCTGATACAATCATGCAAGTATTTTTTAGAGATCAGTCCTTTATATAAGGAAATACAATTAGAAATATGTAATTTGCCAGTAGGAGATATTATTCTTTGTGACAACAATGATTGTGAAAAGGTTCTGATTGAGAGAAAAACCTTGTCTGATTTAGCAGCATCCATTAAAGATGGGCGATACGAAGAACAATCATTTCGATTAAATGGTTTGCCAATGCCAAATCATAATGTCATGTATATGATTGAAGGCGATTTAAACAAAGTGCAAACATTTAAAAGCAGAATCGACAAATCTGTTTTATATTCAGCTATTTTCTCCTTGAGTTATTACAAAGGATTCTCGGTTCTACGAAGCCAGAGTCTAGAAGAAACCGCGCTTATGATATGTCATATGACATATAAATTAAAAAAAGGAATTTCTGAAAATAAAGATGCCTATTATAAAACCGCAGTAGAAAATAAAACAGAAAAAGAAACAAACGAAACAAATGAAACAAATGAAACCAATGAAAAAAATTATTCTAGTGTAGTAAAACGAGTAAAAAAAGAGAATATTACAATCAACAATATTGGAGAAATTATGTTGTCACAAATTCCAGGGATTAGCAGCACAACTGCAACTGCTATTATACAACAATTTAAAAGCTTACCTGAATTGGTTCTCTCATTAAATAAGAATCCGGACTGTTTGAAAGATATTTCATATTGTAATGCAAAGGGTCAAACAAGAAAAATAAACAAGTCGGCTATAGAACATGTAAAATTATATTTACAAGTATTATAGTAAATAATCTTTTATAAATAATATAGTATATGAACGAAGATCTTTTGAAAATTTTTGGTATAATTGCTGTTGTTCTTTTTCTCTTGTATGTAGGAACGAATTCATGGAAACTTCATATGAATATGCAAAAAAATATTATGGAAGGGCTCACTAATAATGGTTCGAATGGTATAGGGGGGTCTGCTGGTACTTATGCAACCAGTGTTCAAGAACAGGCCACAGTATTACAAGATTCATTGCTTATTAAAAAATACAAAACAGATTATGAAAATGTAATTATTAATATGGAAGAATATTTAGGTCTTGTCATGTTGGAAACGGCACTGCAATTTTCTCCTACAAGTGGGCTATCTCCAGAAAATTTGGCGATTCTTACAAATTTGAATACAATGAATGCAGCAAAACAATCGTTGAATTCTGTCATGACCGTGGTAGATCAACACGCATAAAGCGGAGCGACTGTTTAAAGCGAAGCGACTGTTTAAAGCGAAGCGACTGTTTAAAGCGAAGCGACTGTTTAAAGCGAAGCGACTTATCAAAAGATCATTTTTGTAAAAATAATCTTTTATTATTTACGGGATATATATACTAACTTCATTTCCTTCATAATATCCAGCATCCACTAAGCTCTTTGTATAACGCTCCCCTCCCCAATTATCATCCATAGCATTCGGGCTGAACAACATATTTGATGTTTCTTCTTGTTCATTTACTTGAGCTGAATTTGATAAATCTGAACTAGATGTTGGCTGATTCATTATTTGAGGCGTGGAGTAATTTGGGTTAAAATTTTGTGTGCTGGAAGCGGGCGGCAAACCTCCCTGTGGCTCTGTTATACTCGGTCTCATTTTATAACCCGACTGGCCTTGCGCGTCGTAACCATGTTGTAAATACAATACGGGACAACGAATTCCTTGGCTTCTTTGCCAATCAATAAATTCTGTATAATCTTCTAAATTCTCAAATTCAATAGGATTTACACCTGGAATTTCTGCCAGATTGGAATTAAACAAGTAAAAGTTTTTCCCTTTTTGAATCAACATGTTCGGACATCTTGCTGAACCACTCATATTTGTCAAAGATTCCAAGTATTTAGGATCACTGCTTACAGTAATAAAATAGATTCCTGCTAAAAAGACAATAATAATCAAAATTAACAATAGGGTCATATATTATAAACTAGGATAAATAAAATTTCTATCTCTATTTTATAATGCAAACATTGGTTATTGAAGGACCTATGAATGAAATAGCTAAAAAAAAAATTAAAAAATTAAATGATCATATTAAATCTGGGAAGCATATTTTTTTATTTTTATTTATGGTTGGTTGTGGGCCATGTAATGAAACAAAAGAACCATGGTTAAATACAAAAACTTATTTGAAAGACGAGCATAAAAAAAATCCCAATATTGTGTTTGCCATGGTTGATAAAGATTTTTATCCCAATCTTAGAAATATAGGGAAAGAACCCATGGGATTTCCTACGCTTCGATATATTGATGGTGATAGTTCTGAAGAGTATGAAAATGCGGAACTTGAGCGTCGAGACAGGAGTGCAGAATCATTCGCAGATTGGATTGAGTCAAAGGTTGCTGAGAAAGGTCCGCGCGGAATAGTAATAAGAAGAATAATGAAAGGAGGAAATGCGCCTGGACCTAGCAAACGACGAGCTGGAGGAAGAAGAAGAAAGCGAACGCATAGAGGTGGAAAATGGTCATTAAAATACAAACGTAGTATTGATTGTAATAGACCCAAGGGTTTTAGTCAAAGACAACATTGTAAATCAAGAAAGAATCGAAGAAATTAATTTTTTATAAATAAATTTTTATACTTTCAAAGAGTATAAAAATTTCCTAAGAAAACTGTACAACTCTTTTGTATAAAAGAGGATCTGTATTATCAAATATTATTTTTATGAATTTATAGTTTGAAAAAATGCCAGATGCAGTAGTTACATCATATATTACATATGGTAATGTAGTAGCAAAACCTGATCCCGAATCAATATATAATTTTTGCGAACTAATATAACTTCCATCTACCATTAAAATATATGGCGATTCATCGTATAATGGTGGTAAATTTATCATCGGTCTTGCGGGTGTTCTATATCCTGCAAAACTAATTATATTATTATTTACTGTTCCATCTTTATTTGTCATACATTGATGTGTTAATCCAGAATAAGTGGTTTCATCCGAGACATAAGGTATAAAATCTAGTTTTTCCTGATTTACTATAACATATTTATCACCAACTTTTATATACACAACATTATAGTATAGTTCTAATGGAGGAACTTCAACACATTTTATGTTTTCATAAAGAATAGTTACAACAATATAGGTTGGATTAGCATCCAAATAATTATTGACTTCTACCGTTAAAGTTTCTGTTAGTGCATCTAAAGCAGAAGAATAAGTATTTCCTGTTGATGTAGCTGAGAATGTTGCTCTACCCAAATTATACGTTAAAATACAATCACCCGAAGCGAAAAAACTTGTCATTTTATAATACTTATTAATTTTAATTTTTATACAAAAAAAAGAATTCTATGCAAAATTCTTTGCAGAATATCCAATAATAGCACAAGCAATACGTTTTCCAGCATGACCCGTTGTAAGACTATCTTCAAATCCACCCATGCCACAATCATCTGGATCTGCATGAATAATCAAACCGCGCCCAAGAATATTTGCCTTTCCTTTCAACTTAATCATATCATCTACTATTGAATATCTTGCGCAACCGGTTGCATCGGTTTCTAAATTTCCTAAATCGCCAACGTGTCGGACTTTGGCACCCGGGCATCCATGCGCTTTATAGTAAGGATTGAAATGTGCGCACATGGTTGTGCAATGATCCGTTAAATCGCCCGCTTCATGTACGTGAAAACCATGCATTGCATTCTTTTTTAAACCTACAATGTCGATATCAATGCGAACTAGATTACGTTTCACATCCTCTGTAAAGCGAACAGTGCCCTTGATTTTTTTATCATTGAATACAGCAATAGCTTGGATCGGTTTTACAGACATAAATATATTATATATTATCAAGAATATATTATATTTATGTATTAATTAAAAATATTAAATATAAATCGTATGCAAATAAAGGAAGTATCAAATATATTGGCCAATTATTTTTTAGAGAATAATAGGGTACCGTAATAAATTTAAATTTATTTTTTTCAAAATATATAGCAATTTCTCCACACTCATTTTCTCTCACATTCATTGCATTATCATAATTATCTTTCCAAACTATTAAATCTGGTTTCCCAAATAGTGCGCATTGTTTTTCACTCGCAATAAAATGCTTGCAATCTCTACAAAGTTTCTTTTGTGTTAATCTTGCAGAATATGCATATGAAAGAAATAATAGACTTATTAGTAAAAACTTCATCTTAATAAGATTATCCCTTTAATTTCTTTAATACATTTCCAAATATAATAAAGAATGATTAGTACAAAGAAAATTGAATTAGATATTACTTGTGATAATATCTAACAACAAGAAATAAGCAATGGATCAAGCATTTCGTCTCTACGATTTTAATGTATATAATGATAACGCGGTCGATTCCAATAGCGATGATTCAGGACCAAAAAAAGATGCGAATACTTTTAAAATTCAAATGTTCGGCCTTAATGAAAAGGGTGAAAGCTGCAGTATTATTGCAGAAAACTTCAAACCCTTCTTCTATGTCAAAGTGGGAGATGATTGGACCAATGCGACAAAAACATCGTTCCTGACTTTTCTGAAAGGGAAAGTAGGCAAATATTACGAAGATTCCATTGTAAAATGTCAGTTGATCAACAAAAAAAAGTTGTATGGGTTCGATGCCGGCAAGGATCATCAATTTGTTCAACTTACTTTTAATAATGTGCAATGTTTCAACAAGACAAAGAACTTGTGGTATGATAAAGAGCGAAAGCTTTTACCGAATGGATTCTTGTTTCAAGGCGCACGCCTCTTTTTGTACGAAGCCAATATTCCACCCCTTCTTCGCTTCTTTCACATCAAGGACATTAGTCCTTCTGGGTGGGTGGCTCTTCCAAAAAAGCGAACAATTCAAATAAGTCATGATAAGAAAACGACATGTACTTATGAATTTTGCATCGATTATAAACATATTTTACCATTGAATGAGAAGGAGACGCGGGTTCCTTATAAAATTTGCAGCTTTGATATTGAGGCGAGTAGCAGTCATGGTGATTTTCCGGTTCCTGTCAAATCTTATAAAAAGTTGGCAACCAATATTGTGGAGCACATTGAAAATTTGGACAAAGACCTACAGCTGGAAGAATGCAAACAACTATTAAAGGAAATAGTATTGTGTGCATTTGGTTACAGTTCTTCGATGGCGGCGTCTATAGAGTGCGTTTATCCCAAGATTCGGCCTACTTTAGAAGAAGTTCATAGAAAAACTGATAAATGGTTGCAATCCAAGATCCGCGATTTAAAAAAAGATGTCGATTTGCAAAATCAATTGACCATTGAGGATATGTTTGACTCCATGCATGCGGACGAAGAAGAATCCAATTCGAGTGCCGGAAATTTCTTCAAAAAACCGAAGGAACACGTTGGCAGTGTGGTAGATATGTTGCTCGACGCAAAATTTGATCGTGAAGCAAAACTCTTGGAGCTGCGCATTACACTTGATGCGGTATTTCCAAAATTGGAGGGCGACAAGGTGACTTTTATCGGATCAACTTTCTTGCGAGCGGGTGAAAAAGAACCCTATTTAAATCATTGCATTGCATTGAATACTTGTGCCAGTGTAAATAATGCCGAAATCGAATCTTATTCTACAGAAGACAAAGTGCTGTTAGCATGGAAGGATTTGATTCAGCGAGAAAATCCGGATATCATTATTGGATATAATATCTTCGGCTTTGATTATGATTTCATGTTTCATCGTGCTGTAGAGACTGGTTGCGTTGGCGAATTTTTAAACTTGTCAAAAAATCGTGGTGAAACGTGCGCCACGTTCGATCAAGAAACACAGCGATATAAATTGGAGGAAACAAAAATAGTGATAGCAAGCGGTGAGCATAATTTGCGATTCATTAAAATGAATGGTCGTATTCAAATTGACATGTACAATTATTTTCGTCGTGAAGAAAATCTTACCTCTTACAAGTTGGATTATGTTGCTGGTTATTTTATTGGTGATTATGTGAAAAAATTGGAATACGATGCAACAGACAATAAAACGGTGGTTAAAAGTACTAATTTAACAGGTTTGTTGGAAGGAAGTTATATTCATTTCGAGGAAATTGGACATTCAACTGATTATTACAGTGATGGTGCCAAATTTATTATTAGCAGCGTGGATAAATCAAGTGGAACCTTTGAAGTGCGTGGAAATGTATCGCCAGATTTTAGTAAAAAGGTTCGATGGTGTTTAGCAAAGGATGATGTCACGCCAAAAGATATCTTTCGAATGACCAATGGCACAGACGAAGATCGCGCAATCATTGCAAAATACTGTTTGCAGGATTGCAACTTGGTACATTATCTAATGAATAAAGTGGATGTGCTCACCGGATTTGTTGAGATGGCCAAGATTTGCAGCGTGCCGATTAATTTCTTGGTTCTCCGTGGTCAGGGAATCAAACTGACAAGCTACGTGGCAAAAAAGTGCCGAGAAAAAAATACACTTATGCCCGTTATGGAAAAGGCCGAAGGCGACGATGGATACGAAGGCGCCATTGTTCTCGATCCCAAGTGCGATTTATATTTGGATAACCCTGTAGCTTGCGTAGATTATGCATCTCTGTATCCGTCTTCAATGATTAGTGAAAACTTGTCGCATGATAGCAAGGTATGGACAAAGGAATACGATTTGCAAGATAATCTGATTAAAACAGTTGGGGATCAAGACCAAGCCGGAAATTTTATTTATGATAACTTGCCAGAGTATGAATATGTCAATATTACCTATGATACTTTCAAATATGTAAGAGCGCGGCCAACAGCTGCTGCGGAAAAAATAAAGTCTGGCTACAAAATTTGCCGATTTGCACAATTTAAACAAGGCCGCGCTATTATGCCTTCTATTTTGGAGGAACTGTTGGCCGCTAGAAAGGCAACCAGGAAAATGATACCTTCGGAAACAGACGAGTTTATGAAGAATGTCCTTGATAAAAGACAACTTGGTTACAAGGTCACTGCTAATTCATTGTATGGACAATGTGGAGCGAGGACGAGTTCCTTTTATGATAAAGATATTGCTGCATCAACGACTGCAACTGGACGCATGTTACTTACTTATGCAAAGCGAATTATCGAAGAAACATATGGCGATGCTATTTGCGACACCAAACATGGCCCGGTTTTAACAAAAGCCGAGTACATATATGGTGATAGTGTCGCAAATTATACACCAGTATATGTGAAAATAAATGATGACAAATATGATATCTGCACTATTGAGGATTTGGCAAAAAAATATGGAAATAATAATTGGGTGACTTGCAAAGAGTTAGGTCGTCAAGAAAAAGAAGTATGTGAGCTGACAAATGTAAAATCATGGACAGAAAAAGGTTGGACAAAAATACATCGTGTCATTAGACATAAATTAGCATCACATAAAAAGATGATACGCATATATACAAGTACGAGCGTGGTAGATGTTACAGATGACCATTCTTTAGTTTTGCCAACGGGGGAGGCAGTATCACCAAAAGATATTAAAATAGGAACACAGTTATTACATCATCGCTTACCAGAAGAATTTAATAGTTATTTTGATGGTTATATTAATGATGGTGATATATCACAACTTTCCAAGGCCAAAGAAGTTGCCTATAAGTTATTAAATTTTAGTTCAATCAGTATGGTAAGCTATGACAGCTCTATTTTACTATTAAATAAACCTAAAGGAGTATCAACACCAGAAGATACTATATTGTATTTTACTGAGATTCCTTACAAAGGTTATGTATATGATTTAACGACAGATAATCATCACTTTGCTGCAGGTATTGGAAATTTAATTGTACATAACACGGATTCTGTATTCTTCACCTTTAATTTGCAAACACCAGAAGGTCAGCCTATTCGCGGCAAAAAAGCATTGGAAATTACCATTGAATTGGCAAAAGAAGCTGGCCATTTGGCATCTAGTTTCTTGAAAAAACCGCACGACTTAGAATACGAAAAAACATTCATGCCATTTTGCTTACTTTCAAAAAAGCGTTATGTGGGTATGCTTTATGAAGATGATCCCGACAAATGCAAACGAAAAGAGATGGGAATTGTTCTGAAACGTCGAGACAATGCGCCGATTGTCAAAGATATTTATGGTGGTATTATTGATATTTTGATGAAAGAACAAGACATCAAAAAAGCAATGGAATTTCTTCAAACATGTTTGCGAAATATTGTACAAGAAAACTATTCCATGGATAAATTAGTGATTACGAAATCACTGCGTTCTGGATACAAAAACCCAAAGCAAATTGCTCACAAAGTTCTTGCAGACCGGATAACATCGCGTGATCCAGGTAATAAACCGAGTTCAGGTGATCGTATTCCGTTTGTGTATATTCATAGCCCTAATAAAAAAGCTCTACAGGGGGAAAAAATAGAAACGCCTACTTTTATTCAAGAGAATCATTTAAAAATTGACTATTCCTTTTATATTACGAATCAAATTATGAAACCTGTGCAACAAATCTTTGCACTTGTTTTGGAAAAAATTTGGGCGATGCAAAATAAAAAGGCAAAGATTGCGAAATTTCGACGCGACATGGAACAATTGCGCTCTACTTTTCAAGCTGAAAAACTGGAAGATAAAATGGAGAAACTAAAGAATGATGAAATTAAAGCCATGTTGTTTGATGAATTCTTGCGTGAAACAAACAATCAAAAACAAGGAAATAAACCTCTTACTAGTTTCTTTGGTAAAAAATAATACGAAATAATAAATTATTATATTAAAATATATTTATTATTTATTGAATAAAGGAACAATATTTTTTCTTATAAAATGAAATACCCCGACTACTGTATAGTGAATCAATCTTAAAAATCCACGAGTTGCGACTCCAATATTATAAATTTCCATATTATAAGGAACATTACCATCATCGTCATCGTCTTGATCTTCTTCTTGCTCGACTTCGTCTTGTTCTGGGTCATAATCAGATGAGTCATCCTCATCTTCCTCTTGTTCCTCTTCCTCTTCCTCTTCATCTTCTTCATCTTCTTCGTCTTCGTCTTCTTTTTCTTCGTCTTCGTCTTCTTCATCTTCTTCATCTTCCTCTTCCTCTTCCTCTTCCTCTTCTTCGTCTTCTTCTTCTTCGTCTTGTTCCTTTTTCTCATACTCGTATTCCGGAGTCCATCCTTTTACATCTGCCCAATTTTCATTTATTAGATTTTCTTGCACTAATTTATTTAGAATAGCATATGTAGTTCGTCCATGTAAATCCGCAATTTCTTGAATTGTTAATTCTCGCAAATTATATTCGCGATACATTCTTTCCAATTCATTTGGTGTCCAATGATTATTATGTCTTTTTAGATTCATCGTACTTACTAGTATTCACATGTCTTTATATATTTTATAAATAAAAACCTTGAAATACAATTTCATTTCTGGAAGCATCATATGTCATTCGACTATTTTCACCATTCAATTGAACTCTAGTGTTAGTATTCATAAATCTACCTAAAATTGTTTCTGTTAATTGTGTCAATTCATTTACAAGTACATTATTAGACATGTCAATAATAGGAGTTGGATATCTCTCTTCTATTAATGGATCTTCTTCATCCTCTTTCGTTTCCTCTTCTTTCGTTTCCTCTAACGGCCCCTCTTCTTTTGTTTCTTCGCGAGCAGGCGTATCACGTAATCGCGTACGAATATCATAACGACAAATTGGACAACGTACGTTTCGATCAAACCATTCTTGAGCATTTGCCGGATGAAAAAGATGTCCGCAACCGATAATTTGAGTTACTTGAGAACTCTCTTGAAATGGTTCCAATGAAATGGGACAACTCGCGTTGAGTGGTTCTAAGACCTGCGAAAAAAGAATATTTCTAGTTCCTATTCTTATTTGTTCTGCTGTAGGTCGTACGACTACATTAGAATATAGATTTTCAAAATTTCCCCATAATGCATCAACACCACTGTTTGTCGGTCTGGATTCATTATTGAAATAATCTATACGATATGGTAGTCCATTGATGTAAATTCTTCCAGTTGCTTCATCATAATAGGTTCCTCTATTGCGAGATGGAGTCTGTTGTAATGGAATCTGTTGTAATGGAATCTGTTGTAATGGAATCTGTCCTGATGTTTGAGGGACATTTCTACGATTATAGTTTTCATTCGTTAGCATTACTATACAATTTGTAATTTCTTGCTGCAATTCAAGCATTCTTTCTATTTGCCGCGAATTTTGACTATATAAATTTACATAAATATCTAATAAAGCACGCTGATCGTTTGATAGATGGTTTCTACTGGACATGCACTATTATATATTCTTGTAAATATGTTTAAATATAAATACTGTATTATTATTATTAGCTGATGAGTTTTGATAAATATAAAGGAAAAGGATTGACCGGTTTGGGAAATCTGGGAAATACATGTTTTATAAATTCTTGCATACAAATTTTATCTCATACGTATGAATTAAACGACTTTTTGGACAAAGGAATGTACAAAAAGCGTTTGAGTAATAAATACGAATCGGCGCTTCTTGTGGAATGGGATAGTTTGCGTACTTTAATGTGGTCAGAAAATTGTATTATTTCACCTGGAAAATTTATTAAAACTATTCAAAAAATGGCACAGATTAAAAAAATGGATCTTTTTACTGGATATTCGCAGAATGATTTGCCAGAATTTCTTCTTTTCCTAGTCGATTGTTTTCATACATCTTTAGCGAGAGAGGTGAATATGACAATTAATGGTTCAGCGCAAAATACAACAGATAAAATTGCTATTCAGTGTTTTGAGAAAATAAAGTCGATGTATGCAAATGAATATTCCGAAATATGGAATATGTTTTATGGAATTCATGTATCGCAAATTATATCCTTGGAATCAGGAGAAGTATTAAGTACATCTCCAGAACCTTATTTTATGATTAATCTCTCTATTCCAAAGGGGAATAAGAGTCCAACGCTGATAGATTGTTTTGATTTATATGTTGAAGGAGAATCATTGGAAAATGAAAATGCATGGTACAATGAAGCAACCGGTTCCAAACAAAATGTGAAGAAGAAGATTTCTTATTGGAGTCTGCCAAATATTTTAGTAATTGATATAAAAAGGTTCAATTCAAATAATATTAAAAATCAAATCTTGGTCGATTTCCCTTTGGAAGATTTGAATTTATCCAAGTATGTAATCGGTTATAAGAAAGACTCTTATGTATATACTTTGTACGGAATTTGCAATCATAGTGGAAATGTATTTGGGGGTCATTACACATCATATGTTAAAAATGCAAATGATAAATGGTATCATTTTAATGATACAAATGTTTCAGAAATAAAAGACCCCGCTCAACTAGTTTCACCAAAAGCGTATTGTCTTTTCTATAGAAAAAAATCAATAGAGTAATATATAGATGGATGTTTCAACCACGACCAATCAAAATATATATAATTATATGAATACATTGAGCATAAATCCAATGGTATTTGTTATTTTATTAGTAGTCATTCTATTATATGTTTTACTTTTTTCATCTTTAGGAAAGAATTCAACCATAGATTATCAACAAACATCTGGAACTGGATCAGGAACAGATATTAAAACTGCCGGTATAATTGTTATTATTATTTTTTGTGTTTTGGCTCTTATAAATGGAGTCCAATACTTTTTTGGAATCAACGTTGTAACTTCAATTACTAATTTATTTAGCAATTCTCCCCAGATAAATATTGGAATCAACGAAACAACTTCTGATAGTAATGATAGTAACAGTAATAGTAATATCCCAGAATCACTACAGCAACAAGTATTTAACATACCCGGAAATAAATATGGATATAATGATGCAAAAACATTATGTGCTGCCTATGGAGCGCGTTTAGCAACATATGATGATGTCGAAAAATCATATCAGCGTGGAGGAGAATGGTGTAATTATGGTTGGTCCGAGGGCCAAATGGCATTATTTCCTACGCAGAAAGTAACGTATCAAAATCTTCAAACCATTTCTGGTCATGAAAATGATTGTGGAAGACCTGGTGTAAATGGTGGTTATATGGCAAATCCAGATATCAAATTTGGTGTAAATTGTTATGGACATAAACCACTTATGACGGGAGAAGAAGAAGAAAATATGATGACAAATTCGCCTTATCCCAAAACAGAAAAGGATATTCTGATGGAGCAACGTGTTGATTATTGGAAACAGCATCTTGATGAAATTTTGGTGAGTCCTTTTAATTATAACAAATGGAACATGTTATAAAAATAAAATAATGAAAATACACTAATAAATAGTAAATATTAGTTTATTTTCTTTTTCTAGTTTGTTTTTTAGTATGTTTTGGTAAAAGTTTTGCAGTACCTTTTTTTCTAGCACGTAATTGTGATAGTTGTAATAATTTATCGTGCATATCTTCTTCCAATATTTCATCATGATCATTAAATATGGATTTTTTACTGTTTTCTTTGTTTGGTGAAAGAAACCACATGGGGGGTACAGCTAAATTTTTCCCAAAAATTCCGTGTTTAGCATCGTCGTCAATAGAAAGTGATTTGATAGCGCCTTTTCCACCTTTCAAAAGGAGAGAATCTATAGAAAACCCACCACTGTATATATTTTCTCCCGAAGAATAGAAGATAAAATCGTTATCTTGAAACCCTCCTTCTTGTTCTTCCTTTTCTTTTTTTTCTTTTGAATGATTAGACATATATACAATTGAGATAGTATATATTTCTAAGAAAATCTTTTAATTTCTTGAACTAGTTTGACTTCACGATTTTGTTTGATATGTTCCATGATTTGCGTTACTTGTGATTCATTTCGAATCAAACTAGACAATGATTTTTCTAAATATTTCAAAGTGATCGGCTCGCTAACCCTTGTTTTGGCAAATTTTAATTTGCCGTCGCTAATTTCAATATTTGCATTTGACATTTGATGAGTTTCAGCAAATTCGATCAAAGATTCCGACAATTTTGCTTTTTTCTCTCGCAACTCTTTCGTCTTTTCGTGTAACAATTTTAGTTGATTGTCGATACTAACCCATTTTTGTATATTTTCTTCAAATTCCTTCATTTGTATTATTCTGATATTATTTATTTGCGATATTTTCGAGTGCTATGTTTTCGAGAGCCAAATCTATTTTGAGCAAACCACAGCGAAAATGGTACAACTGCTTGCGAAATTGCAGTTCCCCAGTTTCCTCCTCTTTTAGATCGTGTTCTGCGGCCGCCCATTTTTTGTCGCCTTCTTTTACCAGCACTTTGAATTAATTTTAAATTGGCAGAACTCGGAAAAGCGCCAGTAACTAGAGAAGGTTGCGTTCCTGCCAAATTTTGAACAGCGGCACCAAAATTTCCACCTTTAACAAAAACATTATCATATTGCTGATTTTCTGTCCCAAGATTATTTAATTGCCATTCAGATGCACCCATACCGCCTCGCATGCTGAGACGGCGATGGGATCTTCTTCTTCTTCTACCTCCACTCATACTAGATGATGAACTAGATGATGAACTTGAACTATTTGGCATTATATATATAAAAGGGAGAGAAAATATTAGAAAAGTTTCTCAAATATACTTTTATTACGCAAAATTAGGATAAACAATATCAATATTGCTAAAATCATGATAAAAATAATGAAAACTAAAGTGATAATTGTATAAATATAAGGTGTAATTTCCATAAGAATGACTTCCATAATAGGAGCAAACAACCCCTTTAACTGATACTTAATATCTTCTCTTTTTAAAAGATCCAAACACTGTTTTACAATATTTTCTTTCATAATTAGGATTTTTATTTAAAATCTAGTCTTGGTGCATATTGCGTGTTATTAAATGATAATTTTTCTTTCGTTCTACTAATGGATAATATTGTCTATCCAAATGATGACTTTGATTTTTTGCAGTTGTCTTTAGGAAATCCAACGAGTCTTCAAGGAGGTGCATATATGACAAAAATTTTATATAAAGAACAGCCTCTTTATATTCAAACCCCTAAAAGTTTAACAAAGCAAGGTTTTGTTAAACACCCTAAAAAATATTATGTTGAATTGATGTTTGACAATAATGATGAAAAATTATTCCGATGGCTAGAAAATTTAGAAGAACGATGTCAAAAACTTATTTATGAAAAGGGTGAAACATGGTTTCAAAATCAACTTGAATTAAATGACATAGAAAATGCATTTGCTACCACAATTCGACCCTATAAGTCATGTAAATATTATCTATTACGTGTAAATGTTAAAATGAATTATCAAACAAATGCACCTATCGTAAAAATTTACAATGAAAATCAGTCTGCTTTAACCATTGATGATGTGAATGCGGATACAAATATTATTTCTATATTAGAAATACAAGGCATTCGATTTAGTTCGCGCAATTTTCAAATAGAAATGGAACTTAAGCAAGTAATGACATTAAATTCAGAAGTTTTTTTTGATAGTTGTTTAATCAAACCCGGAGAAAGAGAAAGAGAAAGAGAAAGAGCAAGAGCAAGTATTAAGGAAAAACAAAAGGAAGAAGAAAAACAAAAGGAAGAAGAAATAAAGGTATCAGTAAAAGAAAATCATATAAATTCAAATATGATTCAGGAAAATGAAAGCAAAGATTTAGAAAACACAATAAAAGAAAACACAATAGAAGAAAACACAATAGAAGAAAATATATCCGCAGAGTTGAAAGAATTTGATATAACAGATGTTTCTACTTTAGAAACGATTACATTAAAAAAACCAAACCAAGTGTATTATGAAATATACAAAGAAGCCAGAAAAAAGGCAAAACTTGCCAAAAAAGAAGCAATCCTAGCATTTTTAGAAGCAAAGAACATTAAGAAAACGTACATGTTAGAAAATGTAGATGATAGTGATAGTGACAGCGATATCGAAAATATATCGGAATCTGAATATTCCGAAGAAGAATAAGATACTTTTGAAAGAACTATAGGAAGATTTCAAAACTGAATATATATTTATTCTAATTAACTGTATTCTAAAAAATATTTTATCACCAATTTTATATAATGAGCATTTCACTGAAAAAGCTATGGTCGGATTATGGTATTGGCGCCATTATCGTTTTATTGATTCTAGCATATGGTGTTAGTTTATTTGCCAAATATGTAACAAACAAGGGCAGTTACGGTTCTGAAATGATGAATTCTGAACCAAATGCTGCATACCGAAATAAAGTAAGCAACTCTCCCAATGGAACTGGTTCGAGCGTTCAACCGTCGGATCCTTTAGGAGAAAATGAAGTATTCGCCTCGGTACAAGGAATCGCATCGCCTTCTACGGGTGTTCCTACTTCGTGTTCAAAACAAAATATTCAGAACCCTTCTGATTTATTGCCCAAAGACAACAATAGTCAGTGGGCTCAATTAAATCCTTCCGGAAAAGGGGAGCTTTCCAACATTAATTTATTAAAGGCTGGTTACCATATTGGCATTGACACAATTGGCCAGACTCTTCGAAATGCAAATTTACAAATTCGTTCGGAACCACCCAATCCTCAATTGTACGTTGGTCCTTGGAACTTGAGTACTATTGAGCCTGATTTCATGAGACCTCCTTTGGAGTTGGGTCAAGGTGTTCAATAAAGTTGTTTAAACATTTAAATTTATTTAATTTTTTAGAAATCAAATAAATAGATCTGTATCTTATTGTTGTAATAAATAATTAACATCAACCCATGTGGAGTCGCAAATTTTTCGTATAAAGAATTTACCTTCGTTTCTAATTCTATTTATTTCTTCATTTGATATGCTATAAAATATTGAAGGTTTGCCATTATCCCATTCTATATAAGTAGTCGATTTATTCTCTATATCAGTAATATTTTTATAATATACCAAATAATTGACATATGCATGTTCATCAGGAATCCACGAATTATTAAAAAGTTTCTTTATTTCATTATGTTCTTCAACTAAAATGGTTGCGTCATGTCTTGATAAAATACACCACTGCGATTGAATTAAAAATTGTTCTTTTGAAAAAATAGGTTTATGTTGCAATTTATCATAACGCATTGTATGATTATCTATCGTTGTTTTTCCATAACCAATAATACTTTTTTTTGTTTGTAAAAAATTATATAACTGATAAAATGATGTTACCGGGATTGCATTATTTGATACAAAAACAAAATGTGTTATATTCGAATGTTTTAATGCTTCTTCAATTAATAATTTTTGTGCCTCTATTAAAGAGAAATTACCCCAATCTGTTTCGCACCAAGATGGTATAATACAATTTTTAAAAAAATTTTGATTACGTATTTCGTTTGCATTTTTTGGATGAACAAAAATTTTATAGTGATCACAATTTACATTCTTAAAATAACTAAACCATATATCTTCTTTACAAATAGCATCATATGTCAAAAATAAAAATCCAATCATTTTATATATATATACTAAGAAATTTAAATACTTTATTGGTAAAGATTTATATTTAAATATTTCTATAATAATAATATATGGATTACACGCCAGTTAATTCAAATATAAATCTTACTGATTACGATTGTATTGTTTCTCTTGGTAATAAGTGTCCCACTGCATCAATAATGAATGAATTAAATATGCGTACAGAGTCTTTCCCTTTTGATTATATTCCAACAACTCCTGCACTTATTTTAAAATATTTAAAAAATCCCGAATTATTTTTTCCAAAAAAAAATAAAATATACAATAATGATGGTGTTTGGTTTGGACATTTTAATACAAGTGATAAATACGAGGACACAGTAAATACTTTTTGGCGACGTTTTGAACGACTTTATAAAGCATTAAAAGATCATAAAAAAATTTTATTTATATATTCATCGGAAGCAGATATTTATAATGAATTAGGAAATAAATATAGTGATAATTATAAGGAATTATGTAATATAAAAGACTATGTAAAGTCATATAATCTTATAAATTTTAAAATTGTTGCTATTCATACAAATAAATGGTTTAATAATTCAGAGAATATTAGTAATTATACTATAATTGTTCCTGACTGTTATTCAAAGCATGATGATGTAACCACTAATGAATATAGACGCGTATTAAAATTATTGATGAAAAAAATATTTAATATTTAAACTACATGTATTTTTTATTGTAACTGTAATATATTAGTAAATATGAAATCAGATATATTTTTATATGTAGTTATTGGTTTTGTATTACTGGTATGTCTAAAAGTATATTCAGAATCAGAATTATATAATTTAAAGTGTATCGTATCCTCTGTTGATGGAAATAAATATTGTGTGAGAGAACGCTCCAAGGAAAAACAGGCAGCTAATTTATTGGCACAAGTTACAGAGAAATGTAAAAAATTGGTCGATTATATGGAAAAAACTCATCCGGATGATAAAAGAGTAGAACGTTTAGTAAAAGGTTTTAATCCTAAAAAAATTTCCGAGACATTGCCTACAAGTGAATTGACTGCGTATAGTGAAAATAAAGGTGAAAAAATAGCTTTTTGTTTAAATAAGAAGAAAGAAGATGATACGCAATTAATTGACATAAATACATTGACTTTTGTTGCTTTGCATGAATTATCACATATTATGACAACAAGTATTGGACACAAACAAGATTTTTGGCAAAATTTCAAATTTATTTTGGAAAATGCAAAGTCTGCAAATATTTATATACCCATAGATTACAAAAAGAAGCCTGAATCTTATTGCGGTATGACGATAACTGATAATCCATACTATGATCTATAGTTGAATAGATATAAATAACTGAATAGATATAAATAGATATGTAATAAAATATATAACATTTATGATGTTACATATTATGATAATAATTTTTTTAATGATTCATGTTTATTCTTTTTCTAAGGGAAGAGGGTTTATAAAATATCAATCGTGGAATCAAATACGTAGTCTTCTAGCTCATTCTTCTATAACGCCTATTATGAAAGATTATATTCATAAAAAAATTTATTATTATTACGAGTTTTTGGCACTTAAACAAACTAACGTATTTTACAAAAAATATTGGAAATATTGCAGACATATACCAAAAAATGAATTGGCAATTTATGCTCTTTACGGATTAAATAAGGCTATTCAAACATACAATCCCAAATATTTATTTTATACATATGCAATAACATATATAGATGGCGAATTATTTACGGGTTTAACAGATCTGCAACCATTAACAAATTTACCAAAACACTATAGAAAAAAGAATGCGTGGAAAAATAAAAATGAAAAATTGTTTGAAATTAAAACAAATTCGGTTTTAATTCAAAATGATTGGCAAATAGACAAGTTAATCAATAACAAAAATAAAAATAAAAATATTGATAATAACATAATTAATTATTATAATAAAATATACAAATATCAGCAGATATGGTCACAAATTAATAAACTTGATGCATTTACAAAACGTCTTTATTTTTTAAAATATGATTATGAGTTTAATACTATTCGTTCAACAAAAGCGGTTGCAGAACTTATGTGTTGTTCTGATGAACAAGTTCGAATAAAGTTTGAAACTACCAGAACATATTTATTTGGTCATTCCGAAAATCGAATTTCAAACACGCATTAATAACGTAAGAAAGAAGACAACAAATAATGTGAAAACAAAGGAGTAGAGCTATAAAACCAGCAAAAGCAAGAGCAGAAGTATCAACATGTACAAGACAGTATTTTGAATAATATTCTACTATTTCTCCATTTGCTACATCGAGAGTAACATCTGGCGTTCTATATGTAAGAGGAAAATTCTCCTTGCTGTAAATTGTAGAAATATATTCATTTGCAAATGCAGAACGAACCTCATTTGAAAATGAATAACTAATAAATCGATCAAAATTGTCCGGGAATAAAGTTTCTTGCATATAACCACATATCGCGGATTTATACTGGGTTGAACCGTATATATAATCATTGTCAAAAAGTGATAATTCTTGCGTTCTAAGAATCCTTGCAACATTATGTTGTTGCGCAATTATTTTTTCAGCATATCGCTGTTCTCTGCGCCTGCGTCTGCGACTTGCTCTGCTTGCAAAGCAATCGGCCACTATAAATACTAGAATAATAATAAACTTGAGGTTCATATTTCACGGGGTTTATAATTATATACACTTTACTTGTTTGATTTCAATTTTTAAATAAATCCATAACCATATTCAAAAACTTACTATATGATTGTAACAGTAATTTTTATTTCAAATACATTATCAAAAATGTTATTTGTATAAAATAAAAATATCTTGTTATTTCATACGCATGTTCATCCTTTTAACTGGTGGTTTGGGATTTATAGGAAGTCATGCCGCGCTAGTCCTTTCCAATGACAATAATAAAGTAATTATTATGGACAATTTAAGTAATTCAAAAATAGAAGTATTAGATAAAATAAAATCTATCTCAAAATATCCAGAAAATATATTTTTTTTCAAAGGGGATACAACTAAAAAACGCGATATTTTAGATGTATTTTCTCAATATTTGCAAATTGATGCGGTTATTCATTTTGCTTCTCTTAAAGCTGTGAATGATTCTATAAAAATGCCATTGCTTTATTATAAAACGAACATAAATTCGTTGATTCATTTGTTGGAAGTGATGGAAATTTACAATTGCAATAAATTACTCTTTTCATCCTCTGCAACCGTATATGGGGGCCAGCAAAATTCGCCACTTTGCGAATCAATGATAACCGGTATAAATATAACCAATCCTTATGGGCAAACAAAATATATGCAGGAACAAATTTTGCAAGATTACGCAAAAACCAATGAAAAAATGTCTATAGTTATCTTGAGATATTTTAATCCAGTGGGCGCACATTCATCCGGTGTTATTGGCGAAGACCCAAATGGCATTCCAAATAATTTGCTCCCTTTTATATTAAAAGTAGCATCTAAAGAATATGAAATGTTGCAAGTTTTTGGAAATAATTATAATACTCCTGATGGATCATGTATTCGAGATTTTATTCATATAATGGATGTTGCTGAAGGACATTCCAAGGTAATCACAACTGTAAATAAACCAGGAATTCATATTTATAATTTGGGCACTGGTAAGGGAACATCTGTTCTAGAGTTAATTACAACATTTGAAAAAGTAAATAATATTATTATTCCTTATCAAATTTCAAAAAAAAGAGAAGGTGACATTGATGCTTCCTATTCAGATGTTTCAAAAATATATCATGAAATTGGATGGAGGTCAAAGTATTCTTTAGAAGATATTTGCAAAGATGCTTATCAGTATTTATTAAAACGTAATCTTTAGACTAAATATTTGTTTGATTTTTTATTATTAACATTTCTTTCATTTTCCTTACTGTTTGAAGTAAGGAAAATCTTATATAAAATATTAAAATAATCAATTTATATTAAAATAAACAGATAAATATATATATACAATAATAGTAATAGTAATGTTGGAAACAAATTTTATATACAAAGTAAATTATTTAAAAGCGAACAACATTGTGCAAATTTATGTATTTTATGGAGAGAATTTAGATTCAAGTGTTGATTTAGATTCCCTATTTAAAGAAGATCCGATGAATGTTGCATTTATTGATCCTTTTTCAAAAAGACCTATATTTAACGCAGAAGAAATGAAATATATTACAGAAAATAATATTCCAGTCCATTTTGTTTCGCAACAAATTCATTATGATGATAGTATCGGGACAATTAAATTAAAAATAATACAAAGTTTTTCAAATACTTTTTCTCTAGAAGAAATGTATTTATTTTGCTTAAAAGAAGAGACATTTCAGCCTGAAAATGTGTATCAGACTTTGACACAAAATAAGAAGCTCCCTTTAACACGTGTTCGATTTGACCAGTTTCTCTCGAATATGATACGAAATGAACAAGGGGAGGAAATAAAATTTGATATACCTGATAAAGAATTGTATAGCTATGATGATATATTATCGCTAAATTTGGAAGGAAAAAAATTTTGGGTTAGTAAAGTACTGGGCCAAAAATTTTTCATTTTATTAAATGAATATCCTTTTATCTATAATCCGTATGATGTAACAGAATACGATGAATTTATTGAAAGAATAACACGTAAATCATTGACAACATTGAATAGTCACTTATTACTTAGCACTGGAAATATTGTAGAAAATAACATATATCTATGTTTGGCTGCCGATGTATTGGAATATGCAAAAAGTAAAGATCTCTCTGAACTAATTACTATAAAATTATATTATCCATTTTTGTTTAAACAGGATATTCAAAACTTGGATATGTTGCAAGAAAAAAAGTACGAGTTATTAGAAAAAAATAAAAAACTATTAACTTTAAATACCGAGGACTCTTTTCGAGCAGTCAATTTATTTTATGATATATATAAAAATAAAACAAGTGAATTAAAATATCAATATCGTGGTATCAAATTTATAAAGGTAATCATATATTCTGATGTTGTTGTTAAAATGCCACTTGATGTTATATTTAAATTAATTCATACGTCAGAGAGTAATCCTCTTGTTAAATACAATCCAGCATCGCGACAAGAAAATATTTATCGTTTATTTACAGATAAAATTTCAAAAGACGGAAGAAAAATACCTTTTTTGAATAAATCAACTATTATAAAATTAATGAAAAATATTGGAAAAGTTCGATCAGTTAGTGTGTATATTGAATATACGGATGACAAAGAAAAAGAAATCATTATTTGTGAATTTTATGAAGACGGTAGTATTTCTATTTCCTGCGAATTTGAAAAAATAATGAATATTTCTGATATTACAGCTATATTTCGCAAAGCAGTAAATCCAATTATTGAAGAAGTAAAAACATATTTCGAAGAAAATGGGTATCGTGTTTCTTTATTTGAAAGTTTATTTGAAGATAATCTAGATGTAAAACAAATAACATATCAAAGTGCGCTTGAAATAGATAATGTTATTCAAATTGATGAGATTATTGGATGTTTAAGTAGTCTTTTTATTATTGAGGCTGTTGAAGAACAGGGAAAACGTGTAGAAATGAGGTATAAACGTGTAAGTAATTTTAACAAAAAAACGAGTCAAGAAGCTTTTATTATTGAACAGTCCAGTCAAAAAAATGGATTACGTGGCGAAGAGCTGTTAGAAGCTCTTGTTAAGAATTATGATATGACGATAGAAGAAGCGAAAGAGTTGCTAATAAAAATAGTGAATGAATTAGAAGTAGAAAGAGGTGTAAAAAGATCTGATATTGAAATTAAAATTAATCCTGGATTTAAATCGAGAATTATTGTAAATCCTATAACTAGTTTGGCTTTAATAGAAATAGAAAATATAAACGATATCCAATATCTATCTTTGATACCTATTTATTTGGATTCTTTTATTCGATTGACGCAAGATCCTACTTCTACTAGCGTTCCATTAGAAAGAATAAAACAAACTTGTGGAATAGCAGAGAGAGAAGAAATTGAGATTGATGATATTATTGCTGCATCGGAAGTAATTTTTGCAGATCAAGAAGATCCCGAATCTATTTTGGATGAATTTTCTGAAGATGAATTATTAGAAACAGATTCTGAAACAGAAATAGAGTTAAAATCAAAAAATGTGCTTGATTTACTATTTAATGAAGACGAAGAGGAAGAGGAAGAAGAGGAGGAAGAAGCAGAAAAAGAAGAGGAGGAAGATGCAGTCGAGCAACAAAACGAAGAAGAAGAAGAGGAGGAACAAGATGCAGTTGAACAGGAAGACGACGAAGACTTGAAAGGAGGCGCAAGTCCAAGTCCAAGTTCATCTTTTGGAGAAATTAAAGGACTTGAGCAATTAAGTTCAGAACCAGCAAGTTCAAACGAAATCACTATTTCTTCAGAGTCTGATGTTTTACCAGAAGAGAAAAAAGTTGTCCAAAAGGCGCCGCCAACAGCAGCAACAACCACTGTAAAAAATATAGACGGTATGAAATTAACAAATCCATCGCCCTTTTTCAAAAATATGGAAGAAAGAGATCCCGTATTATTTTTACGAGAGAACAAAGGAAAGTTTAATGCATATTCCCGTACATGCCCATCAGCAGATCGACGCCAACCTATCATTTTAACGGATCAAGAATTGGCAAATATTGAAAGAGAAAAACCCGGGTTTTTAAAAGAAGGCGATGTTATTAAGTATGGATCAAATCCGGATAAACAATTTAATTACATTTGTCCAAGATATTGGTGTTTAAAAACAAATATGCCCATTGACCCAAGTGAAATTGTTGATGGAAAACATCCTACTTGTGGGACAGTTATACCAAGGGATAAAAAAACTGTTCCAAAGGGTGCATACATTTATGAGTTTTTTAGCCCTACTGCGCACGGAACCCAAGAAAATTATAAGCAACATAAACCCGGATTTATAGCAGAAGGAAAACATCCCGATGGACTTTGTATTCCATGCTGTTTTTCTAATTGGAATAAAAAAGCACAGATATCGCGCAGGCAACAATGTGCGCAAAAAAGTAAAAAAGCAACAGAAGAAGGAGAAAGAAAGGAAGGAAAAGAAGAAGAAGGAAAAGAAGAAGGAAAAGAAGAAGGAAAAGAAGAAGGAAAAGAAGAAGGAAAAGAAGAAGAAGAAGAAGGAAAAGAAGAAGAACAAGAAAAACTTGTCAAAAAGAAAAGCAAAAAGGCGGAAACAAAAAACCAACAATTTGTGAAAGAAAAAGAAGAATATATTAAAAGCCCCGAAAAATTTCCACTCGATTCTATGAGATGGGGATATTTACCCATGGCTATTCAACTTATGCTTCATGAAATTGGCGCGGATTGTCAAATTAGTAAAACAAATACCAATATTAAACCATTTCATAATTGTTTATTGCGTCATGGTGTCCAAGAAAGTCAAACACAATCTTTTATAGCGTGTATTGCAGATGCCAAATTTTTTGGCGAATCAGCAGTTCCGAATATTCAAGAAATGAAAGAGAGAATTATTGATTCTATGACACTTGACACATTTATTACCTATCAAAACGGCAATCTATTAATTAGCTTTTTAAAAGATGATGTTAATGCAGATGCAATGGATATAGATATTTCTTCTTTTACTGGAACAAAATTGTATAGTAAAATTAATCCAGATAAAGAGGAAGAGGTATTGTATTTCAAAAAAATAGTAGCTTCATTCCAAAATTTTATCAGCTTTTTGCGTGATCCAACTTCAATCATTGATTATACATATTTATGGGATATTATTACAAGACCGAATCCGTCACTTTTCAGCCAAGGTATTAATTTAGTCATCTTGGAAATTCCGGAAGATGATTCCACCAACAATGTGGAATTGATTTGTCCAACAAATCATTATTCAAGCGAATATTACGAAGCAAGAAAACAAACACTTATCATTATGCACAAAGGTGATTTTTTTGAGCCAATTTACTCTTATAGAAATGAGGAAACAAAATTAAAAGTGAGTAAAACATTCAGCGAATATGATCCGCAATTATCCAAAACAATGCGCGCAGTATTTAAGAATATTATAAAACCATTATTGCACGATACATGCGTTCCTTTGGCGTCTATGCCAAATATATATAAATTTAAATCGCCAATTTTATTACAGTATTTGATCGAACTTGTTCATAAAATTGATTATGAAGTAATGATGCAAGTCATCAATTATAGTGCAAAAGTAATTGGATTAGTTATAAAAAATAATGAAACGGAGCTAACAGGATTCATTCCGTGTTATCCATCGGAAATACAACCTGCTTATGAATATATATTATTTACAGATGATTCACTTTTTACTGGATATAATGAAACCTTGCGATTTTTAACCACGATTTACAAAGAAAGCAAAGGGAAAATTCCGTGCAAACCGGAAATAAAGGTTGTTGAAGATGATCATATTGTTGGCATATTGACAGAAACAAATCAATTTATTGAAGTTACTGATTTGCTTGTTGTTGAAACAGTGAATGATTCTTTAAGAATATTGCAAGATGGTAATCATTTGGTTGCGGATAAAATAACTATGGTTTCTACCAAAGTAGATGATGAGCGCGTAGAGTACATAAAAAAAATAAAGTTGGAAACCAATTTTTTCCAAGCATTTCGCAATACCATTCGACTATTACTGAATAATTATGAAAATTTGCAGATGAGAGAAAAAATACTAACTGAAATAGAAACACCCTATATTTTATATTCATCCAAATTAGATAGTATTATAGAAGATCTTACAACACTCGTGGGCAACAATGTAATTTTTGTTGAGGAATATGATATTTCTTTGCTTGACAAAATTTCAACTTGTCTTGTTGGAGATTGTGCTAAAAAATCACCAGTATGTTCTGTAATAGAAGGCAACAAGTGTCAATTAGTTATACCCAAAAATAATTTATTAACAGGTAAAAATAATGAAATTTATTATTTTGGAAGGATGGCAGATGAATTAATTCGTTATAGTAGAATCAGATCATATATATTTCAACCCGATGTATATCTCTCTTTTGGTATAGTTAATTATAACTTGCATGAAAATGAGATTATTATTATACAATCCTTATTGAATCAAGATTATTTTGTTGGATTAGATCCGGTTTCTGTAAATAAATATGCAATATATAATGCATATGATGATGCTGAACCTAAAAAGACACAATTGTATGAAAATAATGCAACTATAAATGAAGAAATAAATGTTATGAGTGAAGCCAAGAGCGAGGCGAGGGACTGCGTTGTGCAAACAAATACAAAAATTACCTCGGGTGTTTGGCAGAAATGTTTCCCTTCCTCTTTTTTCGAATTGGAATATGAAAAAACAAATCAGTGCGGTTTTTACTTGCTCATTGATATTATTAAAAATATTTATCCTGAGAAAACTTTAACATTGAATGAAATTCGAAGAGAACTTCTAGAACAGTATATGCAATACTTGCCTGCATTTCAAGATCAAATTGTTGATGTGTTGATTCTTGAAGGTAAAAAAACATTGGGTGATCAATTAAAATCTGGTGTATTAACCTTTCAAAATTTTATTTACACCGAAAGTTATTTCATAACAAATCTGGACATTTGGTTAATAATGCAAAAATATAAAATTCCAAGTATATTTATTTCGAGCAAGCCTATTTTGCAATCTAATCGTAACGAATTTGTTGCATATGGAACGCGAAACGACAAGTTTATTTTTATCGTATTACCGGGTCTGCGCGCTGAAAATGTTCCAAAGTTTAAAATTATTCAATCACCTGATGCCGAAATTGCATTCCCTATTACTATTTTTCGATCGGAAGATTGTATGCATAGTGTAGAAGAGGCTATTCAGAATTCGATTACAATTGAAGAATTTTTAAAAGGTTTTACAAAAAAGTCTGCAAAAAAACCCAAGGCAAAAAAAGCAAAACTAGTATTAGTGCAGAGAGATGAGCAAAAAGAAGATGAGCAAAAAGAAGATGAGCAAAAAGAAGATGAGCAAAAAGAAGAAGAACAACAAATTGCAGTGGGAGAAAATAAATCACGGCGCAATAAATCAAGTGTTGTAATAAAAAAACAAACACGCAGAAAGAAGGCTACCTTGAAAATTGTAGAAGAAGTTTAATCGTCTTCCATAGAATCATAATTATCTTCATAATTTATTTCAATTTCAGAAATAGGTACGGTATCATCATTAAAGGTTATATGATCAGTATTAAATGTCACTACATAGGTGTATTTCAAAGCTTCAAATAAAAAGGGATGAATGCTTGAATCAAATATTGGATAGGGTGTAATAATTTTTTTACCAAAATCGGGATTATATTTTGAAAATTGCAATAATTTTTTACGTAAAAGACGTGTCACAATATATTTTTTTTCACACCCAAAGATTAAATATTTTCCGAGAAAGTATAAGTGTAAATATGGTCGCATAATATTGACAAGCGTCTCTTTAGGAAAATCCGGATCTATATCTATATAATATTTGTTTATCATACTTGTAATATGAGGATATAAATCATAATGATGCGAATAGGAAACATAATTTTTAATAAATACTTCTCGAATAGAATGTTCATTGTTTATTTTGAATGTATGTAAATCAAAATCACATTGAAAAAATAGTTCAAACAATATTGGCATAGTAAATAAATTTGTGCGAATAAAAAAATATAAATTATACAAAATTGTTTTATTAAACGGAATATTGTTATATGGATTTTTAATTTCCTGTGGTTCTGCAAAAAAATAGCAGCAGTGAGAAAGACTTGAATCTATAACATGAGTTAAATCGCTAATAACAAATGCGTATTTAATACCATCTTGCAATAATAAAAAAACATTTTTTTTTCTTACATCAATTTCATTCAACATTAGATCAGTTTGTATTTTGATAACAGTTTTTTTCATTTTATAGATATGAACAAACTTGGATAATGCAAACATTATTTTTTGCGTTTTAGAAAATGCTTCCAATAAATTGTCTTTTCTCTTTTTGGGAAAAAAAATGTTGTCCAGATTATCTTTTAAATGTTTCCATTTAATACTCTGTATTTGTTTCTTTGATTTTGTAAAATGGTTTGTTTTTATATAAAAATTAACAATGAATTGATACAAATCATAAGTTTGTTTATTTGGAATAGTTTGTTGCGTCATTCGATAGTATGAAAAATAGTCTTGATTTTCTGGCAATGGTATTTCTAAATCATATAATTTATGAAGGATAGAGCAAAAAATACTCATAATATATTTCTTGCTCTATTATTTATACGTTTTTATAACGATAACCTAAAATACACATACTTAATGTCTTCTTGTTCTTTCTCCTTTTCTTCTTCTCGTTCTTCTCCTTTTTCCACCCATTGTGTGTGCTCTTCCGATCAGAGCTGGAACTGATGTACGTCTTCTTCTAACAAAGTGCTGTCTAGATATAGGTATTTGTTTTGAACTAGAAGAGGATTTCGAAGATGGGGATGGGGATGGGGATGGGGTTGGTGTTATACCTCCCATCTCCAACCTCTATAGGCTCTTTGTTTTTGACGTCTTGTTGGCATCTCTTTATATTTATATTATATAATAAAAAAATATCATATAATACTTTATAAATTTTTACAAGTAAAACTTCAGTATGTCTAAAATCCAGGATTGTAGTCGTTGTCTGTTCCTAAATCTGTTGTTTTGATGGTACTTACGTTGTTTTGTATAACAAGATTATTTGTGCTGCACGGCTCTTCAATATTCTCTGCTAGACCAAACATACTTTCAATGGCTTCCGCATCATTGGGCTCTTCATAGACAGTTGTTTCTTCCAATTTTATCATTTCATCTAAATCTAGCACTACTTGGAATGCGCTTGTTCCATACATTCCTTCCTGACCCACCATGACATTTGCTGAAACACCTCGCATAATATCTAGTTCTGCGTGGCGCGCCGCCTTTAAGAACATTTCCGGAGTTTCCTCAAAGGATGCTTTGGCAATCGGTCCAATATTATCATTATTGATTCCATGACGGAAAATCGAAATCATTTTATTGGTAAATGTCATTCTATCACAGAGCAAACTCAAGTGATGATAGTTGATATATGTGCCATCGAACTCAATCACTTCTGCAAGCTCATTGTAAATAGTTTGTCTTGCAGCTTCGATTCCAAAGATGTTATAAATTTCAATAATATCATTACTAAAGGTGCGCTTGGAGTCGATGTAATCAAGTGCTAAAACATCCATCATATTGGTTCCGATGGTATCTAAGACCCAAATATCCTGCTTCTTATACACACCTGATTTTTCGACAACATTGTCTTGTCCATTGATGCGTCGCAAGATGACCTTGTTGATTCGCTTGATACCGCGAATGACAATATTTTTAAGAAGCTGGTCTTGGAAATTCTTGAGTAAGTAGATTTGATCCGATTGATCGAGCGAGCTTACCTTGGGTTTCTTCGCAGTTTTACTCGCACTCTGTTTCAAAATATTATTCATACGAATACGGAATACTAATTTATCGGAATTATAGTCCGAATACACACAGCTAATATCATCGGCATAACTATTCTTTAGCGTAAAATTAATATCGTCCATAGTAATATTTTTCTCCAACATGATTTCGGGAATGAGTTCCATGCGAATAATCCATTTTGATTTTTCATTTGTCTCTTCCATGGCAGCAATATCAGCGCATTCGTCCATCATATTTTCAAAAGCGCGATATTGTTCCATGGTTGTTTTGTCTTCATTGATGAGTGTATTCAAGTCGTCGGGATCGAAGCAAACTTCAATCGAGCTCACTAATTCTTGCAACTTTGTGTGTTCCAACATATACATGATTCCCTGAGCTTTTTCCCTGTCCGCTTCGTCTTCAGGTTTCAAATAGACTGTGAGGGAGGGATTCTTGGGTTCCGAGGAGAGCGAAAGAATTTCTTCGATTCTTGGCACACCACGCGTGACATTGGATTTGGACGCGACACCAGCAAAATGAAAAGTATCTTTTTGCGTTATCCCGTTGTATATATTAAAGTTTCTTGTATCTGCAACTGTTAAATCGTAAGCGTAATTAGTTGTATTAGAAATATCTTCTATTTTTGTTACTTTATCAAACAGTACATCCTTATATTTTTCAGATGTTCTAGGTTCAAAAACTATTTTTCCATCAACTTCATTTGGAATAGTCAGATAAGCTTTATTAATTTCATAATTACGTTTGAAACTATTATCAACAATAGTTTTTGTATTAGCAATTTTATAGTCTATTTTGGTGTTTAACATTCTTGCTAAATATTGTGCTTGTTTGTTTGTTACATTTAGAGTATGCATTTGATGAATATTTTCACTTAGCGTACCTCTATTATTTGATTCTTGTTTCTTATTTTTATAAAGAAATCCATAAACCCCTAAAATATTCAACATTTGTTGGACGTCAATTAACAGGTCTTTTGATGTTGAATACATGAGAATACTTTTAGAATCTGATTTAATTGAACCGTCTCCACCAATGTAGGCGTCCAAGAATCCTAACAGGCATTGCTTATTCGAAAAGATAATCTTGTCGCTTACAAACTTATTATGACTCAGCTTACCGCAAAAGATCTCTAGAATGCGACACAAGACAGTATTGTAAATACGCAAGTCTTGGCTTGTCCAACCTTTTTGACCTTTATTCTCATGTCGATACACTTTGGTCTTGATGTTCCAATCTTTACACAACTCTAAAATAGGCTTGAAATAAGCAAGGTCGTTATTAGAAATAGATACCTGGAATTTTGTCATACATCCTTCTGCTGCATAAGCACCTAGTAAATAACCAAAGTTGTAATCCAGCGGAATCATTTCGGGAATTGTGTATGCATTCATATTGGTTTGTGCCATATAGACACACCCAGGAGTAAATCCAGTTTTTGTCTTGCAACCATTACGTAACTTTTCACTTACTTTGGCTACAAACGAATCGCTGCGTTTATAAGGCAATGTGAATGTTTTCCCTTGATGTCTTGACCACCATTGATGCTGGTACATGACTGCCTTTGCCTTTTCTATTTCAGATGAGTACATATACTCTGTTGGAGGCAAAACTGTTTTTAGGTCTAATGTAAGGGCTTCAGTAAAATCGATTTGTTTTGTGGAAATAGGTAAATAATCACCCACCTTTAGTTTATCGCCGCTTACACCTATTATTTTTCCATTTACCAGTTTTAAAATACCTTTTGCCTTTGTTACTATAACTTCGCGTTGTTCCTTTGTAGTTACTTTTAACATAGTATTCGTACCATCTGTATTAATAACTGGATGTCGAGTAACCGCTTCAATCTCTTTCCAGACAACCTCTCCATCTTCTGTGCATGAAGGAATTTCAAAGTATTCGGCGGGCTCAGCATAAGTCGTATCTTTCTCGGCATAATATTCCAACTTTTTGGGAGCTGCAATATGCTTTTCAATAAATTCACCTATTTGAATCTTTTGAATAATACCTTCACGATTCCTGACAATAATAGGTGTCTCAAAAGTTACTGAGTTTAAAGTGTTATGAACAATGACACCATAATCAGTCATAAATGTTTGATTCGCTGGAACAGTAAAATCATAGACATATTCCGTTTGTTCGGGTGTCCATGTTTCAATCTTGACAATTTCATCCCAAATGACATTAGAGTATGCTGCTTGTTTCAGAATGGCTAGTTCTGCAGCAATCTTTTGAGAATCCGGATGCGAATCAAAGATTTTTACATACTTTTCCAAGGTACGACGTCCAATGGTGTCCTTCTTGGCCCAACGTCCATAGTTGCGACTTTGTCCAGGCAAAGCTAATATCTTTCCACACTTGGCAATTATTTCACCAAGTCCTTCGATTTTATCGATATCATCCGACAAACTATGAGCATTTTCTCGCTTGTTGTAATCAACTAGTTCTTGCAACTTCTCGGGATGAACAAGCGATCCAATACACTTTTGATATTGTGTGCTGTACTTGGATGAAATGGCAAGATTATAAATATTGGAACCGCGAATAAAGTTTTCCTTGATCGAGCCAAAGATATCAAAATAGTTCAAAAGAAGCGCCATATCTTTGGTCAATTGCTTGGAACGACTGCAAACACGAATTTGGTGATGAAGTTTATCATTCTGAAAATTGCCGTCTCCATCAAAGTATGCTTGAATAAGACCAGCCTTGAACTCATTAGGAGCCAAGAATGCAAAGTTGGGAACATGTTTTACAAAAGAACCATTATCACAGGTTTCTAGTAAGAATTGGGCTAGAGACTTACAAGAGAATGCAGTAATCGTGCTAGGACCATACTCACATTGTCGTTCGACAACTCGGCAATCCTTTCCAAATCGCTTTGCAAGTTGTTTTGTATTCTCAATGAAATAGGGTGAAATATTGGTGATATTAATTGTACCATTTACATCCTGAGATCCGGTCTTCTTATTTAAATTTCCTTCTGCCAAATAAGCCCCAATAAACCAACCGAACAGGTAATCTAGTTTATATTGTGTATCACCAATTTGAATTGAATCCTGGATAAATGTATTGTCGATGTGTTTTGCTACAGGAATGCGCATGCCTCCTTTCATATCAGCGCCAGTAATAGGAACAACTGTTTGATCCCGGCGAACCAAGTGTGAGTGACTTGTGGTTGTTTCTACGATGCGCCCGCTTCTAGTCGTTACTTTCATTAGTTCTCCATTAACTGGATGTCTGCTCACATGCGAAATCTTATTCCAGTAAGTTTTTTCTTGACCATCGACACCGATAATATAATATTCATCATCTAATGCATCCAACAATGTTTCAACACTATCATGATGCCCCGTATTAAATGTGTATTGCGGAAATTGCTCAATCAAATTATCGCACAATGCGCCAATTTCCGGGGATACCATACATATTTTTCCAGAAATTTTATTAATTTTCACGCACTTAATATGCTGACAAAATCGAATCGACATCTGTGTAGTTGGCTCGCCAATGCTCTGCGCGGCAATCATGCCTACCATCTCACCAGGTGCAACAATGGCGCGCTTATAATTAATGGCAATGGTCTCCAAAAGAACAGTAAGCGCTGCATGATTAAAACGCTTGACAATAAGCAAATCTTTTACAGACAAGTTGAAATAATATAGCGTCTTGAAAAGCAATGTAGGAGGCGCGCATTGAATCTTTTCCAAATTTGAAAAGGTTGTATCAATCATGTGCATCGCCTCTAGCGGCGTAATATCTACAACTGAATTTGCACTAAGATTTTGCTGTCCCATGATATTATTGATAATATAGGAAAAGGCCACTGGGGAATGCACAACACTATCCCCCTTGTTCTTGAAGACATACTTGACAATGTTATCGCGACTTACAATCATGTCGTCTGTCAGTGTTTTAAGACGTGTTTGCGATTCAGCAAGCTGCTTCTTGTGACGAGCAAGAACATTCTTCAAGAAAATATGCGACAAGGTTTTATTCTTGGCAGCTTCATCCGGAATATTAAAGTGAGCATAAATGTCTTGAATACTCATAGTGACAAGGGGAATCGGCTGATTTTCGACTTTCACCGGATCCACGCCATCATCTCCATAAGTAAATTGTACGATTTTCCCCTTGTTTGTTCTTACCGTAGTGTCGTAAGAAACCATCAAGTCTTCCAAGCCCTTGATCAATCTGCGTTGAATATATCCAGTGGTGGAAGTTTTGACAGCAGTATCAATCAGACCGACACGGCCACCCATGGCATGAAAGAACAATTCTTGTGGCGACAAGCCATTGATATAAGAGCTTTCAACAAATCCGCGTGCAACTGGACTGTCGTCGAACTTGGTAAAATGTGGCAAGGTTCTCTGATCAAACCCATAAGGAATACGCTTTCCATCTACGTTTTGCTGTCCCAAGCAAGAAATCATAAAAGAGATATTTAAATCGCTGCCCTTGGAACCGGCATTAACCATGGTAACAAATCGATTGTCCTTGTTCAAGCTCTTCAATCCGATTTTTCCAGCTTCCGACGTGGCTTGGTTCAAAATATTATTGACTTGTGTTTCAAACTCTTCCACATTGGTTTTTCCAGTGTTGTTCTCAAAAATACCTAACTGCGTCTGGTCAATGAGTCCTTTGACGTCATTCTTTTTTCCTGTAATCGTCTTGATAATGTCTTGGTTTGTCTTTTCATTCGACATTAAATCGCTGATGCCTACGCTGAATGCACTGGATTTCATGTATTCTGTGATAATATTTTGCAGATCATCAACAAAATCAGCTGACTTGAAATTGCCAAAATCGTTGCAAACACGATGAATGAGACCCTTGGTCCCTGCGCCTAAGACGCCCTTTTCTAGTTGGCCTCTGATATACTTACCATTCTTGATTTCCAAGATATTGTTTGATGAGTGTGGATCATCACTATCATTGAAGAGCTTGGTCTTGTAATGAAGTGTCATCGGGGGCAAAATCTGCGACAAAATATCAAAGTTGGTGATTTTCTCACCTGAATCGCGTTTTTCTGTAAGAAGAGTTTCATTGACGCGAGGGAACATCATCAAAAGATTCATGGCGTCGCGCGGATTGAATGCAATATTTTCTCGGGTGAAACGGTAAGATCCCAACATGGAATCTTGATAAATACCAATAATGGCCGCATTGTTGGCTGGGCTGATAATTTGATACGGCACCGCGGCCAGGTGTCGTAATTCAGCATCTGATTCCGCGTCTTGCGGCATGTGTAAATTCATTTCATCTCCCGATGAAGTCCCCAAGGTTTCCCAAGGGGCCGGACTGTATCTTAAGCAAGCTCTGGATGGCTAATCCTTCATCGCTCACCAACACCCGTTCAGTCTCTGAGTGCCTGTCATATCCTACCATAGCGGACTTAGACAGTAACACTGCGGATTGCCCAATCCTTTACATTATTACCATTGGGTTCGGCTATTAACCGAGTTCCTCTCCAAAGTTTCCTAAGGAGAGTGGTAGTAAAGGCTCTAAGGGGTTTCCCGCAACAAGGCATTTCGCTAATAATTCTTTTAAAGAATTTATTAACTAGGAGATTGCACCCTTTTAAGGTCTCCTGTTTTCGACAGAGATGTTTATCGAAGTCAGCATTGTATGGTCGCGTACAACCAACATTCATGCGAAAAGTATCCCCGCGTTGCATGATTTTTGCAATATGACACATCATACTCATTCTATGAAGAGTAGGTTGTCTGTTGAAAAGAATCGGATCGCCGTCCATCATGTGACGATGAACAATGTCACCATCTTCCAAGACAATCGAATTACGATCCACGTAGCGCAGAGTAATAGAATCGCCGTTTTTCTTTTCCAAAATCTTGGCACCGGGATGGACTAGAGGTCCATTTTGCACCAATTTTGTCAAGAAAGCACGATTTACGCGATTTACTACTACTGGCTTGGTAATATTCTTGGCGATCTTCATGGGGATACCCAGTTCGCGAATGGAAATATTTGGATCAGCTGTAATGACAGAACGAGCACTAAAATCAACGCGTTTTGCCATGAGGTTACCTCTCATGCGCCCACCTTTTCCGTTCAAACGATCCTTGATCGATTTTAGCGGACGACCAGAGCGTTGCGCAACCGATGCCACACCAGGAATCTTATTATCCACTTGTGTCGCAACATAATATTGCAAAACAGTTGTCCAATCATCAATCACATTTGCCGGCGCATTGTTGTTCATCTTTTCTTGCAATGTCTTGTTTGTCTTGATAATATTTACCAAAATGTGACTGAGATCATCTTCTGAACGCTGTTGCGCGTCGTGCTTTACAGAAGGACGTACTGCAGGAGGTGGAACAGCCATCACTTGACAAACCATCCAATCTGGACGCGACCAAGTAGGACTGAAGCCCATAAAAGAGACATCCTCATCGGAAATACGCTTGAAAATCTTCACAACCATCTCAGGTGTAAGCTTGATAATCAAGTTTTGCTCATTGGGTGTATCATTTTTCCACTCTGCAAAAATCGTCGCCAATCCCTCCTTGCGAATCTTTTGCGGCTGCAAACAACCGCATCCATTGTCAGTATCCTCACCACAGCGCTTAATTTTTGAAGCTAGGGAAAAGACGTACTTCCATCGATTCTCCGATATCATTTTAAGTGCTTGGCTATACTTTTCTTTGCTGATTAGTAATTTACTGCACTTGAAACAAACGCAGCGCAAGACTTTGAGAATCGTACTTAAATATTGAATATAAAACACTGGACGAGCGAGTTCGATGTGTCCAAAATAACCAGGCGTCTGCATATAATCGAGACCATCGGTTGGACAAATGAGACCTGGTTCCAAAACACCCATACGAGGATCGAACAAGCCGCCAATAACAGGCTTGTTATTTACATAGGTGTCTCGCGTCGTAATCTCGGCAACAGATCCCTTTCGAATCTCATCTGGTGATAATATACTGAATTGTAACCCCAAAATTTGTGAAACGTGTTGATCACCCAAGATTTTTTGATTCTTGGCCATTACTCCTTATATTATTATGCTATATTTAGATTGTTTTACAATCAATTTTTATTTTTACTAAATACGCATTTTTCGATATATAAATATTTAGAATATTTATGCAAAAATTATTTATAAGAATTTAAATGCTAATAATAATATGTATTATCGTTATGCAACTAATGCAGGATTTTATATTATCATTATATTTTTAGAATAAAATTGATTCCTACTTAAATATAATTATACACTAATAATAAATACAATGCCTGTCGATAAGAGAAACAAAATGAAGAAGGATAGAAAGTCGAATAAGAAGTCCAACGAACAATCGGACAGCGACGATGATATTAGTTTTACAAGTGATAGCGAAGAAGAGGAGGAGGAAATGGATCAACATGAATATCGCAAGTTTCTTTCGAAGATCTTTCCTTCTAAATACATGAATAAGAAGGTGAGTGCTGGAGAAAAGTTGAAGAGATTGCTAGATGAGGAAGGATTGCTAGATGAGGAAGAAGAAGAAGAGGAAGAAAAGCCTGCAAAAAAGAGCAAAGGAAAAAAAGAAAAAGCAAAGGAAAAGTCAAAGGAGAAAGAGAAGGAGAAAGAGAAAGAGAAGTCGAAGATCAAGTCTAAGAGACCTGTAAAGGAGGAAGAAGAGGAAGAGGAAGAAGAAAAGAAAATTAACATTATTTTTACAATTGGTCAAGCGACTGATGATGATGAGGAGGAATGGATTGACGAAGATGATAGTGATTATGATGATTATGAAACGGAAGATGAAGATAAAAGTGTGTCTTCGGATGATGATTCTGAGGAGGAAGATGAGGAATCAGAAGAATCAGAGGAGGAGGAATCAGAAGAAGAGGAGGAAGAAGAAATAATTGTTAAGAGAAGCAGTAGAAGAAGAAAGGTAGAGAAAGAGAAAGAGAAAGAAAAAGAAAAAGAAGAAATCGGTAAAGCTAATAAGGAAAAGAAAAAAGCATCTTTGGAGGAAGAAACACTCTTGCAAAAGTTGAAAGACATGCAAGAAGCAGACAAAGATAATGAATTGTTGAAGGAATGTTTGGCCGTCTGTCAGGGCAAGATTGATGAGAAAAATAAAAAGGTAGAAAAGAAACAAAAAAAGCAGAAGAAGAAGAATGGTAGAATTTTTAAGAAGCTTCTTCGCGATAAAAATACCATGAACGATTTTACCTTCTTTGAAAAGATGGGCACTGAAGAGCAAGTGAAGATTATCAAAGAGGTTCGTGAAATCAACAAGATTATGCGCATTGAAAAGCCATATCGTATGACTTTGCTGGAATCACAAATTCCACCCATTTTCAAAGCAGCCGCAATGAAAAAGATTAATTCGCTGCGTTATATGGAGCCAGGAAGCGGTGAATTTTACAAGATTAAGAATTGGGTGGATACTTTTATGCGTATTCCTTTTAACAAGTTTGAAACTTTGCCGATTACTATCGACAATGGCGTAGAAGAGTGCCATCAATTTATGGAACAAGCGCAAAAAACACTCGATTCCGCCATCTATGGCTTGAACGATGCAAAGATGCAAATTATGCAGATGCTCGGCCAACTAGTTACAAATCCAACGTCTATTGGAGCTGCCATTGCTATTCACGGCCCGCCCGGCACTGGAAAGACGAGTTTGGTGAAAGAAGGCATTAGCAAAATTCTGAACCGACCTTTTGCATTTATCGCTCTCGGTGGTGCAACAGATAGCAGTTTCTTGGAAGGACATTCTTATACGTACGAGGGTAGTGTTTGGGGGAAAATTGTGCAAATTCTCATTGATAGCAAGTGCATGAATCCTGTCATTTATTTTGATGAATTGGATAAGATTAGCGGAACACCAAAGGGCGAAGAGATTGCTGGGATTCTTACGCATTTGACGGATACATCTCAAAATAGTGAATTTCATGATAAATATTTTGCAGAAATCGATTTTGATTTATCAAAGTGTTTGTTCATTTTTAGTTACAATGATGAGTCGCTCGTCAATCCAATTCTAAAGGATCGCATGTATCGTATCCAAACCAAGGGCTACGAGAAGAAGCAGAAGACGGTGATTGCAAATGAATATTTGTTGCCCAAGATTCGAGAACAAGTGCGATTTTCAAAAGAGGAAATTCTTATTCCGGAAGAATCCATTCACCATATTATTGAAAATCATTGCAATAAAGAGGATGGTGTAAGAAATTTGAAGCGATGCTTGGAGATTATTTATACCAAGTTGAATTTGTATAGGCTAATGAAGCCTGGACAAAATTTGTTTGAAGATGAAATGTCATTAAAGGTAGAATTTCCATTTACAGTGACGCGGGATATTGTCGATAAGTTGATCAAGAAAAACAATGATGTAAATATGAGCATGTTAAGTCTTTATGTCTAGTAGCGACCCCTCCTAAGACAGAGATTCTTTATGTATAGAACTTAGAAAGATATTAAGATAGTAGTGTAACATGTCTAATACACCTATCATTGAACATCTTATTGAAATGAGAACAACTATTGAAGAACAAAGAGGTTTTTTTATTTTGCAATTGCAAGAGACGAAAGAGACTATGGTATCAAAATTTCAGCAGATTATTTCTGATTTGACTATCTTGTTAGAACATATCGATCAAACATTAAAGGCTGAATGTGTTCATACTTATGTAGAAGATTGGATCGATATAACACCGGAAAGATCGCAAAAAATAACGTATTGTTCTACATGTCATTGTACGTTTTAACAAAAAAATAAAATATATAACTAATATTATTATGGAGTGTGAGAAAATAAAAAAATTATATACAAGATTGTGTGAGAATGATGTAAAATGCGATGAAAAATATACATTGAACTGTGCTATTGCCAAAGAAATGCGAAATAAAACTTGTTTGAAAACCGTGGGTTTATTCATGCAACAATGCAATAAATATGATAGTATTGATAAAAAACGTTGTATGTATGATGAAAAATAAAATACTTTTTATTTAGGTGGTTATTAGAAACTTTTATTTTTTCTTATGTGATAAGAAAAAATACCAGAAATTTTTTGAATATTAGATGATTATCGTCGCATTCTTTTAAGAGTTTTTCTAGCACGTTTCATGTATTTTCTGGTTTTCTTTTGTTTTCGTCGTTTCATGGTTTTCTTTTGCTTTCTTTTATACTTTCGAGTACGTCGTTTGCCTCCTCCATCATATCCGGCTTTAGTTGTACGTCTTCTAGGGGCATTATTTCTAGAGCTATTGTCCGTAACGTCATCATTAAAGCTTTCTTCTGGTTCTTCCTCTTCATCTGAATCTTCTTGAAATGTAGGAAGGGGTCTTTTTTGAAGAAGTGCAGATGGTCCTTGCACTTGTATTGTAGGAAATTTGGCTTTCCTTGGAGCACTTGTTGGTTGCACGTTTATAGAAAACGGGAATTTTATTTGAGAACCTTGCTTTTGCCGTTGAAATTTCGGCAAACTTAAAGGTCTATCATCTAAGTCTGATTCAGAATCAGAATTAATATATGGCAATAAATGTTCATTTGCATCTTGAGAACTTGCAAAACTTGGAGTAGGACTATATGCTGCATCTGGATGTAGACCTAAAGAGGACATTGAATTTTGCGTTACTCTTGCTTGTTCTCTATTGCATTCTGCAAGTTCTGCTGACGTCAGTTTTCTATCATTATCAGGATCATCAACTGACATCTTTCCCTCTTCTCCTGTTGCTGAAGAATATTGATGTGCCGATGTAGAAGCCGACGTAGAAGCCGACGTAGAAGCCGGTGCAAAAGGTGTTTCTGGTTCCGCTTGTATTTCATTAAGAGCAGATTGAAACTCCCCAGCAATTTCATCCATTAATGTATATAATTCATCATCATACCGAACATAACTATCTAAATAAAATCTATAATACAACTCATTGATAAAATCATAATATAAATCTGAACCTATATCGTACCCATCGTCTTTGAACTTTTGCATAATTTGGCTATTTAAAAGGACATACAAATTTACTCCTCTAAAAGGATCTATCAGGCTAAGAGCTTTATCTAATTTGTCACTTTGTAATGCAATTCTAAATGTTTTTTTATATATATTTTCATAGCTTTCTGTTAATGGAAGAAAATTGGTTTGAAAAAAATTAACTTCTTCACTTTGACCAAGTTGTCCTAATGCAGATTTATTTGCTCGTTCTGCAGCATATTGACTTTCATTTTGATTTATTAATGATCCAGAAAACTCACTTGCAAATAAGGTATTTTCTCTTAATTTTTCTTGTAATTTTTTAACAGTTTCATTAGCAATTGCATAAGCGTCCAAAGAGGCTCGTATATCTTGATAAAAGCTTAAGATATTTCCACCATTTTCAAGATAGAACTGTAAAACCTGTGGGTTTCCACCATTGGCTTGATATATTGTTATAAATTTTTGAATTAAAACTTCTTGTTGTTGTTGAATTAAATCTGCTTGTTGTTGTTCATCTAATTGTCCGTGTTGTTCATTAAATTGCGCTTGTTGTTGTTGATCTAAATCTGTAGTTTGATCAAATGCGGGTTGAGCTGGGGTCAAAACATTAGTTTGTAAAACAGAGAAAAGGTTTTGCTGATCAGTACCAAATTCTGCAGGATCTGTTTCATAAAATATTTTGTAAAATATTTCATTGCCTCCTGCGGCAAGATATGTTACTTTTAAAGTTTCTGCCATATTTTGAGTTTTAGAATGACTTACAATACAAACGGCGTCAATATATTCACTTGAATAAACCTCTGCATAGACATCATTATAACTTTTTGCAATCTCACAAACTTGTACAGCAGAATTTGCCGCGGTATTTACTGCGTCTCCATATACTTCAGCATATTTTCTAACATAGGTGTTAATCCGTATAATCTCTGGATCACGTTCATTGAATAAATATTCCGCATACGCTGTTCCTGCAATCAATGCCAATGTTTTGAGTTCTTCAGAAGATGATAATCCAATAAAATGGGCATAGTTAAAAATTGCTTGGGCATAATCATTAACTGTACCTCGAGCCAAAATAAATGGAACAATATAGTCAATCATATATTCTCCAGGATCGCTTCCAGATAGAACTGTATTAAGAATTGCTTCACGAGTTGTAGCTGAATCTGTATGTGAATTGATTAATGTAAGATTAGCATCTCTATCGTAAAACATAGCAGGTTCGACTGAAAATTCCAAGGTTTTAAATTTTTCTTGTGTATCAAATGTAAGATCTGCACCACCTTTTTGAATTCCTCCTCCTCTAGGTCCTTGAGCTGCTGCTGCTGCTTTTTCTCTCTCCTTTGCTTTTTTTCCAAGTAAATAAAAAGGGGTTGAACTATTATAACCTTCAAGGGTAAGAGCCTCACCTTCACTAAATAATTTATCATTTTGTGTATATTTTTTTGCCAATGTCATTTGTAATTGAGTTTTTGGTTTTCGAATAAACATATTAAACAAATATTGGGTTTTCAGGTTAGCAATAACTTCATTAATATCACTAACATGATATCGTCCTTGCTGGTCATCAGCTGTTGGGTCACCGTCGGACAATACCGTAATATCATAAAACCTTAACGCGTTATTTATAATATTTAAATCAGCTAAAATTTCTCGGTAAAAATTTTCAGGAAAATCTATAGGATTTGTTTCACCTGCCATATAAATATTTATTGTTGGATTATCTACTAATTGTTGTATTTGAGCTATAAATTGTTGATTTTGGTTTATAATACGTGTTTTTTCATTATCAAATGTCTCTTTTGAAATTACTAGTGGATTAGTTTCAGCTCGAAATACCATTATTTGTCGCAATTTTTCACCGGCTTCTTTTGCAGCACTTGTTACAACGCAATTTAAACTCATTAGCATACATTGCAACGCGACAACTTTATCGCATGTTGATATTGTGTATAACGCTCCACCACTAAATAATTTCCACAAAAACAGGTCTAGCACTTGTCCAAGATCTCCTATTTCTTTTGTTATCAATAATCCTCTTTTAATAGCAGTAGTTGCTCTAGGGTCTTTTGCCATAAAATTATTTTTTTCTGGATTTCCTTGAAACCAATATACTGGAGTTTTGCCAACTGGTGTATCTGGTTTAGTTATTGGAGGTAATCCAGGTATATTAATTTGAAACGAATACTCGCCATTTGCTTCGCGTTTTGCTGTTATACTGCAACCATCAATACCAAAAAAACTTAAAAATGATTCTGTTAAAACTAATTCTTCATCATTTAGAGGAAAGTATTGATCTCCATTTGTTGTATTAATAGGAGATCTCCCGGCCGGATCAACAATCTTATTTATAAAATTCTCTATAAATCTCGGGTCTCGAATAAAATAACCTGTATCTAATCCTGATTCTTTTGAAACTATTCTAGTAATGAGCAATGGAGATAATTCACTATCTTTTGAAATTTTTGGCCAAGAATATGGCGTCATACTTTTGTGCATAATTTGATCAAATTTGTCTTCCATATCACCTAGTTTATTAAAAGTTAATGGCGTGCTTCCCATAATACCGCAAACAGAGTTACGAATATTTGCCCCTTTTGATACGTTACCATCTTTCATCATATCTAATATTCGTAATTGTCTTTGTTCTCTCGTAAAATTAGTATCATTTTTATTAAGATTAGAAGTAGGTACATTTGCAAAATCCTCCTGAGGATAAGGTATAGGCTTACCGACGAGATCTGGATTTGGACCCGTGCCAAAATCTATATTAAAAAAAGATGAAGTTGGAATCGGAGGTAAAGTTTCTCCATTTTGAGTTACAACAATATTTCCAGTACCCTCTACCGGACCTGGTACATAATCTGCAGTTATTGTCATAAAATAAGTATATATTAAAATAATATTATTTTATACTAACATTGATATCTATTTCTATTTATAAAATATAAACTAATTTATAAATTCGAATTAATTACAAGTTTTGTCTATCGATTCTTTGTCAATTCCTCTTTATACTTTTCTAAACCATTCTTTGCGATAAATTGCAAGTGTCGCATAGTGATTCCAAAAGATGAACCCGAGTGTCCAGGTGGATTCGGTAGAGTATTCATTGTTTCTCCAATCAATATAACATTTGGATCCGTTGAGAACATAAATCCATTCTCCGGTTCAAATGTTTTCATCCATGACCATAATTCTAGCTGCGTGATAGCTTGATGACCGTTGCTAACCATGGATCGAGTGTGTGTATCTCTAATAAAACTGAGGTCGGCCATAATACTTGTGTAATTGCTGATATTAAGCATAAGTATTACCTTTTCAATTTTTTTTGTAATAATATACGTTTCAAAAAAAATTGATATTGGTTATCACGATTCATAATTTGATAAAACTAATATGATCGCATCATCAGATATAACACCGCAATTATTTGAAGAGAGAGGAGGTTCCTGGGACGAACAAGGACTAGTAGAGAGTTTAGATAAAAAAGGTTTTACGCCCAATAAATGTTGCAGCGAATTGATCGCTAATTCCAATGACGCACAAGCAACAAAAATCATTTGGAAAATTGAATCAGCCCATATTAAGTTGATCGATGATGGAATTGGTATGGATAGAATTTCTCTGCAAAATATGTTCAAGATGTTCAAATCTAACAATAGTGAGAGAAAAACAATGGGTATTAGCGGGTTGGGGGGAAAAGAAGGCATCTATATTCTCTCTAAAAAAAGCAACAAGGAACCAACAACTGTTGTTATTTATACTTATTCAAAGAATGGCGAATATTTGAAAGCAATTGCTCCGTGGAAAAAAATATCCGATGAAAAGGTTTATACCGGAAATATTACTTTTACAAATATGACAGAAGAAGAGATTATTCGATTTGGCAATGATCTAAAGGACTGCAAATTTCAGCACGGAACTGTAATAGTATTTGACTACAATGATGCGCTTAAACAATTGATTGAAACTCAATTTAGCGTTGATGAAATTTGTAAATTGAAAATGAGCCCAAATGATAGGTGGGATATGATATTTGGTCATACAGATTCAGAAATAGTTTTGGAAAAGACAGATGGAACACCGCCGGTTAGCATTGGAAAATATGATTATTTTTGCGGAAATGAAACAGAATTTTATACAGGAAAAAATAGTGATATAATTCATCATTATATTGACGATAAAAATGAAGATAGATATGTGCTTATTAGCGAAGCTGGTCCGCAAGAAATTGTGCATCATGGAAAAATGGGATTTAAAACTGAGCCTTCCGTTATAAGGATTCATCAAACATGGAGAAGCGTTGGCATATATGAAGTATTAAATGGTCTGCGCGTTGATAAAAGAATATTTGATCATCAGAATCCAAGACCATTTTCAACGGCAGCAACAATCTTAAATAATTATGATGCTCAATATTTTACAGAGATAGATGCAGAATACGTGAAAGAAAGTTTGTCTGGCTGTTCTGTTTATAGAACTTCTCAGTTGATTACAAAAATATCATTTGATGATAAAACATTCAATGCAAAGACCTCGAGAGGAAATAGCGATATGATGTTAAACAAGTTCCATCACAGGACTGAAATTCGCTATACAACCTATTCAAAACAAGACAACCGGATGGATATCGTTATGGGAATTCAAGAAAATAAAAACCAGCATCAAAACGTTTTGCCAAAACAATTAGAACGACTCATTATTCATTCCAAACGAGAACATCTAAGAAAAATCAATACGTATTTTGAAAATGTCATGAAAGCAAGAGAAGAACAAGAAAAAAAGAAACGCCTTTTGATAGCAGAACAAAAAAAGATAGAAGAACAACAGAAACGATTACAAAAGAACCTTGTCGAAGAGCAGAAACGACTAAAATCAAATAAAAAGAAACTGGCTATTCAACAATCAGATTCCGATTCAGATGAATCATGTGTTAATATTGTTATCAATGTTGAAGCAAAGAAAGAATCCAGTGTAGAAAAACAAGAAGAAGAGGAGGAACAAGAAGAAGAAGAAGAAGAGCAAGATATAGCGAAGCAAAAAAAGCAAGAACAAGAGGAAGAAGAACAAGAGGAGCAAGAAGAAGAGGATATAGCGAAGCAAAAAGAAGAACAAGAAGATATAGCAGCGAAACAAAAAGAAGAACAAGAAGATATAGCAGCGAAGCAAAAAGAACAAGAACAAGATCCGATAAATATAGAAAAAATTGTAACATTGTTACAAGAAAAGTGCATCAATGACATTGCTAAATTAGAAACAATATACAAGTTTATCAATAACTTGTAAATTTTATAAAAAAGATGTTTCCTTCTTCTTATATATTTAATTTTTTATCTTTCTTCAAACTCTATATCTACGAGTCGATCACCGTTTTTTTTTGCTAGTAAGGTTACTTTGCCTTTAGCATGTTCAAATATACCCGTTCCAGAAATGATTTGAGAAGCGCATGGAACATCTATCGGATAATAAATATTATTTGCTGTATTTATAAATACATATTGCCAGCTGATCGTACCAATAGCATTGCCATTTTTTGTAAATGTATATGTATTATTTAAACGCACAACATATTTGTCCATCGCAACCTGTTGCACATAATCGTCGCTTACTTTATAGCCAATCTGTTTATTTTTAGGATTATAAATGGGACAATTTACAAACGAATGCGAAATACTATTTGTACTGCTTGTATTGACAGGTACTGTAACAGTTACAAGATCATTCTTACTAAACTTGAAGCGCAGGTGATTTTTATTGCACATATAATTTATAATTTATTCTTGGTTAATTATTTTTTCAAAAAAAATAATTAGCGCGTATAAAAATTGCTCGCGATTTAATATTCGCTATAAGGGACATTGTTTCCTCCGCGATTGATCAAATAATTGTATTGAGGAACGGTCATGCAGGCGCATCCCATACTGTTCGAAAAAGTATTGGGACAGCATTCTGGTTTAAAAGGCGTTGTAGCAAACATGGATAATTCACCCTCGGGAAGAGGGATTGGCTGAGGTTTGCGATTCATAATCTCTTGAACGCCTTTTCCGCCCATGGTTCCAGGCTTATATGTTAGATTCGGAGTGAACCAAGAAGCTGTGCTAATAGGGTTATTATGCGTATCAGAAAAAGTTGCAGATTGACCATAATTCGTATTGGCTCCAGTAAAACCCTCATTCAAAGTAGGGTATGACATTTCCAATTGAAATTGATGCTGATTGGGCGTTAAATAACCATTTCTATGTCTGTCCGCGAACCACATTGGTTTATTCCAAGAGGATGAGAATGCAGTTAAAAGTAAAATAAGAATAACAATGAAAATAATAATCATAATTTCCATTTTATACATATTTCATAGATAATAATTTAACTTGAATATAGAGGTTATTCTAAAAATAATTCTAAAGTTGAATTATAATGGCAAAATACTAGATGTTGAATCGAAAATGTTCCGGTATCTGTCAATAAATGATACAAAATTTCTTTTTTGGGTATTGTCTCTCTAAAATATTCGTTTTCCAATGTGCCATAAAATCTTAGGTTCGGTCCGCCTTCAATAATACAATTTTCTTCATCCTGATCTTCATGATCCTCTTTACCTTTTCCTTCTCTTTTTTTTCCTAAATTATATCGGTACTGAGCCAATAAAAGTTTCCCATCGATTTCTACAATTCCTCGAACGATCTCGCCTTGTTCCAAAACATCACCAATACAAATATCGGAGATGCATACCTTTTGCTCATTTTGCAAAGTTACTAAAGTATGCGATGCAAATCCTCCATCCAAGTAGGTGTGAATCCATGCATTATTTTCATGAACTAAACTTTTATCACCATACTTTTCTCTCGTTACGCGTTTCAAACAATTCATTTCTTTTTGATACACTTCATCCCAATCTGAAAAATGTGTATCATGAATAATAATCACCTTATTGCTCGTGTTCAAGCAATAAATAAAAGGTTCCAAATAAGGTTCAATTGGTTTTGCATCGGGATGATTGGATACGGGAATCCACAAATAATCGTGTTTTACTGGATGACATCCGCTGACTATTACATTATGTAAATTATACATTTTCACATTGGTCGCATCTAATACAAGTTTTGCGGTAACTATATTATTCTTTTCGAGAATATCGCCTACGCGAATATCCAGTATTTTTTTGGTGGAGCCATCCTCCATTTTTAAAAGCGTATTTGGATCAAAACACATATTTGGTTTGGATGGAACAGATGGCAATTTTAAATCAATATTTACTTGTAAGACTTCTTTCATAAATACTAACATAATAGCCAAGGGAATACTTACACTAACAAAAATGGTTGTCATGGTAATTGCAAATGGCCATGTGAATGGAACAATCCAAAATCCCATAATTAGCACAGCTAAAACAATAAGAATAATAATAAGTAATTCACCAATAGCACCCATAAAACTTTGCAAAGCATAATATGTTCCTAAACTTGTATATAAAGTACTGGCAAAAATTCCTTTGATTTTTTCCATAACATCTTTAAACATCACCATAATTCGCTGCAATGGAACCAATATATTTGCAATCCGACTCATTGTATTTTGCGCCATACTACCCATATTGGTTCGAATATTTGCCATCATCACGTTTATGAAATCTATTGCTTTCATTAATCCGCTTACACCTGACTGTAATAATGCCGTCGTATAAGTAATGGGCTGAACTGCATACCCAGTAATATTGGTTAAAATATCTTGAAGACAATATTGGAAATTTTGATTGGTATATTCATTAATAGACATGTTTGATGGTTTATTGATAAACCCTGCAAAAGGTATCACTTTTGGATTGCATCTCTCCACCGGCCAATTTTCTTGTAAAGGTTTTATATTCATCATCACTACAGAATAAGAATGTCCGATAAAAAGTAAAATGGTCAAGAGAATAAAGAGCAATAATGAGCCACCATATTCATCAAAGTACCCAATATGTTTATACATTTCATTAATTTTTTTTGAACTGTTTAAAATGTCATCTGGTTTTATATTATTTGCATCCATATATATAGTAAATAATATACATTTTTTCAAGGTAGCAAACCTACTTTCTAGATCTCTAAATTTATTTATTGGAGACAATCATCTTCCCAGTCCCAGAATAGTTTCTCTCCAATTTTTATTTTATGATCATCTGTGATCAAGCTAGAAAACCATTTTGACTTGACTTCATCTTGCACTTCTGCATCTGAATCATGCTCCACTCTAATAAATGTAGTGCCTTTCTGAACCATATGACTACCGCTGACATAAATATCTTCTTTGTTTGGGCCTTTCCCTTTATATTTATATAATTTCTCTCTGTTGTCATGATTTTCAAGTCGTAAAATGACTTGCACTCGGCTTCCATTTTCTAAAACGTGTCCCAACTCTAAATCTTTCATACATACGATTTCTTGATTCAATAATCTTACTTTAGTGTCGGGATGAAAACAGTTCCCGGATAAAGCTTGTACCATTTGTCCGGGTGGGCCATTCCATGCACTGTTCATTGTCTTTAAGCTTCCATCTAAAATATATAAAAGGGAAACCATGATACCGATAATTTTTCCTATCATGTCTTTGATCCCAATAATAATTTTTTGAAATTCAATAATGATATTTAAAAATACACCAAAAATTCCTTCTACAATACTCGAAAAAAAGGTGCGAATATTGCTCAACAGGCTATTTGCAAAATTTAGGGATACGCCAAATTGCCCCAAATTTGTACTTAATAAAGAGGTTGTATAAGTAAGCGGTTGGAGCAAATATCCCATAAAATCGGTTTGCGTATTTTGAACACAATAAGTAAAATCTTGTTGTACGTTGTCTGAGAGAGGCATGTATAAAGGATTACATCTGTATTTTGCCCAGTTTTTTTTTATGTCACTTAGAGCACTAAAATAATACATGGCAAAAATCTGCGAAATAAACCCTAAATTGATATATATAAAATTAATCCAGTCGCTTCCTTTTGGCATACTATATTATAAATATATAATTCTTCCATTTTTTAACCATACCTTCTTTTTGTTGATTTTCTTTTTGTTGATTGTCGTTTTGTTTTTCTACTTTTGCCTCCACTATGGCAGCCCCATGTTGTATTGGGCCCCATAATACGTGTGCCTGCTTTTCTCTTTCTTTTATATCCGGTTCGCTTTCGCTTACTACCACCTTTCCAATCGCAACCACATCCTCCTTTTAATTTTAATTGATTTGCAGGGATTGGGGTGGGCGCTTGTACATTTTTAAAAAAATCATTATTAACGGCTAATTGACCAACGTTTCCCGCATTTTGCATAGTTTGATTTGTAACACCCTGTCCTCCATTTGCATTTGCATACATCGGTACAGGAATCGAAATAGGTATTTGATTTGTTGCACCTCCTCGATAACGTTTTTTTCTCCCACCTCTCGCTACTGCGTTATTTAAATTATTCAATAGATTGGCTTTTTGCATGCCAGCAGCCATGGCTGCGTCACGTGGAGATCCTGCGCCTGCCAGAAATGCACTACTTTGAGGAGCTGGTATTAAAGATTTGGTTGGCATAGAATAATTGGTTGGCGCAGAAGGCATAGAATTTGTCATTTATATTACCGATATATAAAATAAAAAAACAATTACTTAAATATTCAAATGTCTAGTAAGATAAAGAGATGGACGATAATCAACGCCTTCAATTGCAAAAAATGATCAAGGCGAACAATGTGGAAGATCAAACAACTTTAATACGCGAGCTGAAACACAGCCACCTTCTACAAAATGATATCAACGCACTTCTTAAACTAAAAGCCAGGTATAATAATCATCCAGATAAAGTTCATGAAGAAGCACCAAAGGAGTGCAACTTTTTATTCATGTATTACACGGATATCTACAATAAAATAAGAAAGGATGAAATCGATTTAAAAATATTGAATCGTTTCTTAAATGTATTGCGACAAATTGAAGATGGTCAATTGGATCAACATGATGGATCTTTCATTATAGGCACATTGTTGAAAGAAATCTATGTGGATAGTGCATTAAGAAAAGCAGAAAAATTGGATGAAGAGCATGGAGATGCTATAAAAGAAAAAATGCTAGAACCAGTTGTTAATATTTCATGGCTCGAGTATAAAAAAGTGTATATGTAATGATTTTTAATAAATTATTTATAAGTTATTTATAAATTATTTATAAATTAACTACGGAATTTGTTTTGCGGAAATAGCTTTCATTATTTCAAACATATTATCTTGATCATGAAAATCAAAGTTTCGTATTTCACTTCTACATAGTGAGCATCTGATATATCTCGATTTCTTTACAAGATGTGTTATGCAAATGTTGCAATAAGAGTGTTTGCAATCCGTAACGATACCCATATTTTTCCAAATTGGATTCAAACAGATAGGGCAGCTTTCATCTTTTTCTATGGGTTTCTCACGAAACGAATGAGTAATATTGTAGTAATTGTCTTTGAAGAATTTTTGCCCAGATGGAACAAAAATTTTCCAGTAATTTTCTTGCCGAATTTTATCCTCCTCTTCGTCTGTAAGAACAGACTTCATTTTTAGCGCTTCTATTTCTCTCAACTTCTTCTTGGCTTTTCTTGTAACATCGTTTGTCGTTTTTTCTAAAACGCAGTCCTCCAAATTGTTATAAATATTTGCAATCATTGTTTTGTTTTGTTTCTATTTTGTTTTGTTTTGAAATACTTGGTTCAATTTTTACACCTTTGCACATTTAAAACGCCCAGTTTAGAGATACATTTTCTTAGGATTTTTACGGGTTTTATTCTTTGGAATATACTTTTCTTTCCTATTATAAGCACCTTCTATGATGTTCTTATAATACCCTATTGGGATGCGTTCTATTGCATGTGTTATATTTTCTTTCAAATTATTGTATTTTAATCCACCACTATACTTTTGTAATCTTGATTTTAACATACTAAAATAGTTTTCTATTGCATTTGAGAAATGCTGATATGGAACAGAATACAATAATTGGTTGTGTCTATTCACAAACTCTCTGATTCTTTCGTTTTTATGTGCTGGTGCATTATCCAAAATAATTAGTTTATCCTTGTATTTTTCTGTTATAAACTTCTCTAAAAACTCGATTAATCTATCTGTGTTTATTCCACTTTTTTCATAGAGTTCCCAACCTTCTACACCATTTACTGATATAGCAAATATTCCTGTATATCTCTTAAATACATCTTGCGATTGTGTCTTTATTACGCATCTTTTCCCTCTTTGACTATAACAATGGTTTCGTTTTTGTAATGATTTTATGCTTGTCTCATCAATACAGATTATATCCTCTAATTTGTGTTTCTTTATTTCTTCATAAAATTCATCTAATTTATCATTAATATTAATTTCTTTACCCCATCTATGTGTTGGTTCGTGTCTTATTCTTGTAAGTTTCAAAGTAATATTATTATCTTTTATTACACGATTTAGGTGGAATCTGCTTAAACTTAAAGTTGAATATTTTCGTTTCAATAAAAATAACAAATCTTCCATAGTAATTGTTTTATTTTTTCTGATTTCATCTTTTATAAATTGAATATGTTGCTTTTTCACTTTATATGCTATTGGCGTTCTATTTTGTCTTTCCACATTTCCCTGATTTTTGTATTGATTCACCCATCTCATTAAACTTCTACGAGTGCATTGGAATATTTTACAAACTTCTTCTTGTGATGCATCTTCAACCAAGTAATATTTAACAGCAGTGGTTTTGTAATCATCGCTTTTATGACTAACCATCCTATACAATTATAACATAAAAAACTTAAAAATAATATAAGTTATTTATATAGCCAATACTAAATGAATAACAATGAAGCGGATGATGTAGAAACATTGAGAATAAAAGTGGAAAAGATGAGTAAATACATATCAGAATTAGAAGAGAATTTGAAAAAATATACAAATAGCACAAGACACATAAAATATTATGAAAATAATGCGGATAAGGTAAAAGAACGAACAAAAAATTATGTAGAAAAACTTAAAGAAGAAAACCCTGAAAAATTAAAAGAGTGGAGACGAAATTATTATTTGAAACGAAAAGAAAAATTAAAAGAAATTAATGATGAATAAATCTAAATTTTCTTTGTAATATTTTTATTGATTTATTTATATTGTTCCAGTCGTATTCCCACATAACAACCAAATTATAACCTAAATCTCTGATTTGTTGTTCTCGTTCTAATGTTTTTTGATATAATTCTCCAAAAGTTTTTTTACTTATTGGATTATAAGTATTTTCATTATATTTTTTAGGATTTCCGTGCCAAAAATCTCCGTGAAATTCATAAATAGTATTTGTTGATATACAAAAACCATCTGCATTATAATTACTATTAGGTATTCTGTATTCAATATCATTATCTCCCGTTTGAATAATTATGTTGTAAAATTTTGAAGTAAAATTTAACCATTCAATTTGTATTTTTGAATATTTTTTATGCAAACAACATTTGGGACAACCTTGACTTCTATTTACATGATGATACGGAGTTTTATAAAAATTACCATGTTTTTTACACACAATTTCTATATTTGTATCAACAGTTCGATAATCAACATTTGAATAATCATAAATATCTCCATATAACTCTTTTGCCTTTTCTATAAATTCATTATGATTTTGTCTATACACCCCGCTACATTTAGGACATCCTGCGCCCGTCAAGTGATTATTAGGTCGTTGTATAAATTCTTCGTGAACCTTACACACTATTGTTATATTGGTTTTTACATCAATATAAGTTGTTTTTGAATAATCATAAATATCTTTATGAATTATTTTTGCTTTTCCGATAAATTCTTCTGTATTACTTCTTTGTTTATTATGTTCTATTTCGGTGGCACACTTTTTACATCCAGCACCTCGTAAATGGCCAGTTGGTGTTTGTAAAAATTCTCCGTGTTTTCTACATATTATAATAACTTTATTAAGCACTCTTGTATATTTAACAAGAGAATAATCATATTTTTCATTATGAATTATTGATGCTTCATTAATAAAATCGTTTTGTGTTCTTTTATAAACGCCAGCACATTTAGGACAATTTTGTTTTTTCAAATGATTTTTTGGTGTTTGTAAAAAGACACCGTGTTCTTTACATATAATTATAATGTTTTCTTTTCCTTTTTTGTATTCAACCTTCGAGTAATCATATCTATCACCGTGTATTTGTTTTGCCTCTACTATAAATTGTTCTGTCGTTTTCATATATGTATGCTATTATTGTTATAGTTATAGGATAAATATATTTTATATCAATTTTATATAAAAATATAAGAATTATAACGAAAATACTTAGAATTAATATCTTTAGGTATAATATAGAAATGTCCAAAAAGAAAAAGTTGAAGGAAAATTTCAAAACATTTAGGCATAATGAAAAGGCATCTTTTCAAACCATCAAAACCACACTCAAATCTGTTCTTTTGAATCGTAATGAGATACAACCTGAAATAAATAATTTAGTTTTTGCCATGAACGACTTAATGCTACATTCTTACCAGTTTATCCGATTGTATGTTTTGAATTGTTATACGAAACAACTGCCCTTACCTGAAATGGACGAAACCTTTATTATTTACTGCATCAAGGCTTTAGGTATGCGTGATAATAGAGGCAAGAAAGGTGCTGACACAGAACTATTAGAAAAATTAGAAAAGTTTTACCAAACAGAATATCAGCCTTTATTGAACCATGAAAAAACGATTCTTAAAAATACTACATTTATGCTTCCGTATTTAGCAACACAAATTCATACTTCTTTATCGAATAATGCACAGGAACATTTTATTCAACACTTCTTACGCTTTATCAATAAGACAACCAATGAAATTACAGAGGATAAAGCAACTCTATTTCGATTCAAGAAACAAGTGTTAGAATTAGATACTGAAACTGATGAAGTTTTTACTAAGTGGAAACAATTACACTTATCGCATATTTTTCCTTCTAATATAAAGAAGTCTATACATTATGATGTGAAAGTTAGACCATTTGAATATCTGAAAGGAATGCTGTATATGAATTCTGTATTAGAAAAACAAGACAGTAAATTATTTCAACCCTTACCATTGAGAAATAATATTATTCCAAAACATATTATTTTGGATACTGCTTGTTTGGTTAGCTTATTTAGTCCTGAAAAAGATAAAGATGGTAATAAAACAAAGAAGGGCGAATTATTGAAAAATATTAAGGATAACCAACGTGATATTTGGAATGGGTTTTTGAACCTGAATCATAAAACATTCAAGAATAAACATTACCAATTTCATCACCAAATACAGACAGATGGCATTTCTTGTTGTTTGCTTTTCATTCGTAAAGATTTGAAAGATAAAAAATGGGGTAGTAAAGTTCCTACTTTATCCGAACAAGATTTCTATAATATTGAGGATTTATCGAAGGAACAATTAGATGAATTGAAACCGAGAAATATAGTTGGTTGCGACCCGGGTAAGCGTTCTTTAGTTTATATGATGGATGGAAACGGAAAGAAACTACAATATACAGCACCACAAAGAAAAATGGAAAGTAAAGCAAAGTGTAATCAACGAATATTATTGGAGGAAAAGAAGAAACATGGTATTGTTGGTTTAGAAACTGAACTATCCAGTGAAAACAGCAAATCTGTAGATTATGAAAAATTCAAATCCTATTTGGTTGAAAAAGACAAACTCAATAAGAAGATGTTGGATTTTTACCAACGAGAAACTTGGAGGAAAATGAAGTTTCGTCAATATAGTTATAGTAAGAAAAGCATGGATAATTTTCTTAACAAAATAAAGGAAACATTTGGTGAAAATATTCTTATTGGTTATGGCAATTGGTCAAGAAGCACACAAATGAAACATTTTATGCCTACTATGAATAAGGGATTAAGGAAGCAAATCCATAAGAAATATGATACAATAACAATTAACGAGTGCAATACAAGTAAGAAATGTTGCGAATGTTATAACAATTTAGATTATTATAGACACAAGAATGGAGAGAAACAGTTCCGTCTTTTAGTATGTTCTAACTGCGTGAGACCTCAAGTCAAACAAACCGTATTTAGAACCCGAGATGCGAATTCATCCATAAACATAATGAATTTAACAAAGTGGTGGATAGAAAAACAAGAACGCCCATTATGTTTTCATATTTCGTCTTTCACATCTTCCAATATCCAACAGGAAGATGAAAAAGTTAGACCATCGTAGGTGAAATTCCTACTATTGATTTTACATTTTTGCATATTTTTTTGTCCTCCAAAATGGGCGTTTTAAATGTGCAAAGGTGTAATAATTTCCAGAAAATATTATATAACTCAAAAATATACCAAAAAAATTCTTTGCAAACAAATCTAATATATTGTAAAATGCGTTTTTAACATAATAAGGTAAAACTGCTACGAGACCATACAATGACCAAAAAATAAAAAAATACCAAAATAATAAATATCCATTTGTGTTTGGATTTACATAATTTACATAAATAAGATAATAGTACAACAAAAATGGTATAAATCCTAAACATACTCCGAGTAAAACTGGGATAATTCTCATTTCACCCAAATAACCAAAAAGCAACATTAGCCAATTCAAAAGTAACACAGATATAAAAATAGTTGCATTTTCTTTCACAAGTGTAAAAAAATCTAATTCATCTGTTTTATTTTCTAGCTTTTGATTCAAATAAATTAAATAAATCATTAATGTTAAGAGCATTGTTGGTGTTGTAATAAACCAATCTATATATCTTTTTGGTGTAATATTTAACACCTTGGTAAAATTAAAGGCTAACCAAACATAAAATATTCCCTCAAAAAACTGAACAACTAATTCCAGGATTAGTAATTGTCTTATTATCGAATATGCAGTCGGAACTGTTACAAAAAATGCACCGACCTCTATTATTCCTGTTATTATTTGAACAATAATTGAAATTGCCAATGTAATGTAAAATAAATATTTTGCATTCATTTATATTAGTTAAATATTAACTTTATTTATGAATAAAATAGAATATAAAGAATAGTATTAAATACTATTGTATGGTCGATTCTCAGTTGTTTGTAAAATTACCAAAGGAACTAATCAGTATTATTTTATCATTTGATAAACATTTTCGCATCGAACACGGAATACCGATATCGATTGTTCCAAAAGATGATTCTAGATACATATTGTTAAAAAGTGTTTGCCGGTTTTCGTCCGGCTTTTTAGATGTAATGAATTTTGGTGGCATAAGAATTACCCAACGATCTTATCTTTCAAGACCGTTAATAAATGTTAAAAAACTTCATGATCAAGATCAAATATATGTTGTTATTACGGAAACAAAAAATGGAATAAGTTATTTCATAGAACATACTCGCATTATTAATAATAAAAAACACCTTCGCTATAAATACCATTTATAAAAAAGGTTACATGTAAAAAAGTTAAATGTAAAAAGGTTAAACATAATTTGATATTAAATATTATATTATGAGATTCAGTCTAGTTATTGTTGAATCACCGGCAAAATGTAAAAAAATAGAGTCTTACTTGGGACCTGGATACAAATGTATTGCCAGTTTCGGCCATTTGAGAGAATTAAAAGGACTAGATAAAATTCAACGCTCTGATTATACAGTTTTTTTTGATATAGCAAGTGACATAAAAAAACAAAAACATATTGAACTCATGCGTAAAGACGTCTTGAAAGCAGAAGAAGTGATTCTAGCAACGGATGATGATCGCGAAGGCGAGGCCATTGCATGGCATATTTGTCAAATCTTTGATCTTGATCCAACTTCTACGAAACGCATTATTTTTCACGAAATCACAGAGAATGCATTACAGAGTGCTATTTTGTATCCTCGTACTATTAACATGAATATTGTACATGCACAACAAGCTCGTCAAATACTCGATATTGTTGTTGGCTTCAAAGTGAGCCCGCTTTTATGGAAACATATTACAAGTCAGAATAGTCTTAGTGCAGGACGATGTCAAACACCAGCTTTACGCCTAGTCTATGATAATCAAAAAGATATTGATGCTTCTCCCGGTAAAAAAATGTACAGTACTCTTGCTTACTTTACAAATAAATGTATTCCATTTGAATTGACCAAGTCGTTGGAAAATGAGTCAAATGCTCAGTATTTTTTACATCAATCTATCGGATTTGAACACCGTTTTGATCGATCCGACGTAAAACAGATTTCGAGAGAACCTCCAGAGCCATTAACGACAAGTAAAGTACAACAACTGGCAAGCAATGAGATGCGTATTTCTCCCAAAGAAACAATGAAACTATGTCAGAGTCTATATGAAGCGGGATATATCACTTATATGCGAACAGATAGTAAAAAATATAGCCCAGAATTTATTGCCTCTATAAAAGAGTACGTTGAAAAAGAATATAATGATTCTGCATACCTTCATCCTTGTATCGACGGACTTGCAGTTGGCTCAAAAGAGAAAGAGAAAGAAAAAGAAAAGGAGAAAAAAAAAGGAAAAAAGATTGTTGGACCGCCACCTCAAGAAGCACACGAGGCTATTCGCCCAACACATATTTCTTGTAAAAAACTGCCTGAAGAAATGTCGGCTCGAGAGAAAAAGTTATACACATTGATTTGGGAAAATGCTCTTGAAAGCTGTATGGCAGCTGCAACTTTTACAACATTTATAGCAACTATTACAACCCACATAAAAGACACACATTATACTTGCACTCAAGAACTTATTGATTTTCCTGGCTGGAAAATTGTCAAGGGAAAGTTTTCCAAGATAAATAAAGAATATACGTATTTACAACAGGTAAAAATTGGTTCGACTCTGCCCTATAAAAAAATAACATGTAAATTTGCATTTTCTGGGTTAAAGCAGCATTATACTGAAGCAAAATTAGTTCAATTATTGGAGGAAAAGGGCATTGGCCGACCTTCCACATTTTCCACATTGATTGATAAAATTCAAGAGAGAAAATATGTTATAAAACAAGACATTCCTGGGAAAAAGATAGAGTGCAAAGATTTCTCTCTAGAGGATGGAACTATTCTGGAAGAAACCGTAGTAAAAGAGTTTGGGAATGAAAAAAATAAGTTGGTCATTCAGCCCATGGGAATTATGGTGCTCCAATTTTTATTGGAACACTTTGATTCTCTCTTTAATTATGATTATACAAAATATATGGAGGATGAACTAGACAAGATCAGCAACGGTAATGTTAGTCCATGGTTTCAAATTTGCGAAACATGTTGGCAGGACACGGATCTTATTTGTGATACATTAAAAACCGAGAAAAAGAGAGAAATTCGAATTGATGATCATCACGTTTTTATGATTGCAAAATATGGCCCTGTAATAAAATGTACAATCGATGGAAAAACTTCCTTTAAGCATGTTAAAAAAGATATAGATATGGAGACATTAATGCGCGGGGAATATACATTGGAGCAAATTGTAGAAGAAAAAGACAAAGAGAAAGAGAAAAAAGAACAACAATCTATAGGTGAATATCAGGGACATCCGTTGTTTGTTAAAAAAGGAAAATTTGGTATCTATACAGAATGGGGAGAAAATAAGAGGTCTTTGCCAAAATTTGGTAATCGTCCTGTAGAAAATATTACATTGGAAGAAGTTGTTGCAGAAATTGAAAAATATGGTGTTCCGATAGATGGGCAAAAACCAGAATCGCCCATTGTTCGTGTCGTCAATGATAACATAAGTATTCGAAAAGGTCAATATGGTGATTATATTTTTTACAAATCGAACAAAATGAAGAAACCTAGTTTTTTGAAACTGGATGGATGCACATTAGATTACAAGGGTTGTAATATAATATTTTTGAAAGATTGGATATTGGAAAAGTATGGCGTACAATGAAATACCTGATACAATGAAATAACAATGAAAATAAAAGAAAATAAACTCTGTATAGTATAGAAAAATGAATTCTATAGAATATATATATTACTCTTTGATACTAACCGGTATCATTCTTATCATTATCACAGCAGGGTTCTCTTCTATTATAAGTTATATCGTAGGTTATTCTTTTATTGGCGCCGGATTTTTCTTGTTGGCTGGCTATTTGATGTTTAAATTAAGCAAAAGCAACAATAAAGGCGGTATTTTATCTATTCTTACCTCTATTGGTCCCATTCTTGTTATTGTTGGCGCGATTTCTTATTATTTGTCCATTATAGGAATATATAAAGATCGCATTACAAATGGAAATGTTGGTCCAGAGTATTATTCTGTTTCGATTGGATTTCTTTTATGTATTTTATTGCAAAATTTCATTTTTTTTAGTGGCATCTCCAATGAAGAGTTTAAAAAAACTTACACCTTGGATAAAGTTACTTCTATGATGTTATATTTTATTGGAATATTAAGCATAGTATTGGTCATTACTATGAATATCATTCTTGCCTACTTTTCAACCGATGGATAAAAATAGTATTTTTTTATATTATTATTATCTATTTTATTGTTAGCTGTTTATGTTTTAATTTTTATGAATTTATAAGTAACCCCATAATATTGTTCTGTTTCCCAGATACCAGAGATTTTTAACATGAATAAATTATTCGTTTTTTCAATCGTGTCTGAGAAAATTTTTATATTCCCATTTCTTACTTGTTCGTAAAGTTTAAATTGTGGTATTTTGTTTGTAATGTTAGAGTATTTCATAATGGATTCTTCAATTGTACGAATTTTTTCAATAAAATCTCGATGTGAATCTATATTAAATGAGCACTTGTATTTACTAAAATATTTTTCTACAACAACATTGTGCAATGATATCAATAATGTAATACCATTTAATGAAAATTCTGGCGTTGAATAAATAATACGAGTAAAAACACCGTCTGTAATAACATTATTTTTTATAGAGTCACAATAATAGATATATTTTTCATTAAATTGATCAAGTGTTTTTACAATATTCATGAGTAATAAAGGGTAATTAACATTTATGTTTAAAATGTGTTTAACCTATTTTTAAATTTACAGTTTATTATAATAAGTTATAAAATAGAATAAAGAATCTGTTGCAAAGATATACAATTTATGAAAATAAACGAAACACGATTCGAAGAATATATATCTGCGAATCAAGAAGAAAATTTACATCCAAAACTAGATAAAATAATCAAAAAATTTCCCGAAAAATTAAATGAATTAAAAAATATAATATTTTATGGACCAAGTGGTGTTGGTAAATATACGCAAATGTTGAGATCCATTAAAAAATATAGTCCAACCGAATTAAAATATGAAAAAAAGATATGTGTAACATTTAATAAAGTCCCTTATTTTTTCAAAATTAGTGATATTCATTATGAAATTGACATGTCTCTCATAGGATGTAATTCAAAACTTTTCTGGCACGATATATACTTACAGATTGTTGATATTATTGCAACAAAACCAGATAAATCTGGCATTATTTTATGCAAATATTTTCATGAAATACATAGTGAATTACTAGAAAATTTCTACAGTTATATGCAACAAAATAACGCGTCCTCCATTAATTTAAAATTTATTCTAATAACAGAAGAGCTGACATTTTTACCAGATAATATATTAAACTGTTGCGAAGTTATTCATATTGCGAGACCTACGAAAGCACAATATAATAAATGTATTCAGAATAAGCTTTCTATAAATACCAAATTAGAAAATATAACGAATATTAAAAATTTATATTTTACGACGGATGAACTAATGAAACCTCATAAATTTGTTTGTGATAAAATTATCGATTCGATGATTAATATAGATGATATGAAATTTTTAAAGTTCAGAGATTTACTATATGATATTTTTATTTATAATTTAAATATTACTGATTGCATATGGTATATTCTTTTTTCTTTGATTGAACAAAAAAAAATAGAATCAGAAAGTATTAGCGATATTCTTGTCAAGACATATAATTTTTTTCAATATTATAACAATAATTATAGACCGATTTATCATGTAGAAAACTATCTATTTTATTTAGTTTCACTAATACATAAATATAAATAAAGTTAAAATAAATAAAAGGTTAAACAAAATTTATTTCTATATACATGGACATCATTACTGCATGTAATATATTAGAAATAGAATCGACCCAAGATTTTACAATGGAACAGTTAAAAAAGAAATATCATAAAATGGCACTGCAAAATCATCCAGATAAAAATGGAAATACTCCGGAATCAACAAAGAAATTTCAATTGATTCAAGAAGCTTACGAGTTGTTAAAACAAGACATTTGTTTTTTTGAAGAGGAGAAAGAAGAAAACGAAAGCGAAGAAAGAGAGATGGAAAAAGAAAAAGACGGAACATCCACATATCTCTTTTTGCTACAAATGTTTATTGATGGTCTTATTCGAGGAACTGGTCCTTACCATTCTATAATTTCGTCCATTGTAAAAAATCTCGTGAATGGTTGCAAAGAATTATCTTTAAAAATATTGGATGATGCCGATTGCAATACTTGTCTTTTTATTTACGATTTTTTCATAAAATACAAAAGCGTTCTTGGAATAGACGATGATCTTTTAGAAAGGGTAAAAGAGACGATTTCAAACAAAGGCATGCAATTATTTATTGTGAATCCTTGTTTCAATGATTTATTTTCAAGTAACGTTTATAAGTTGTCAATAGAAGAGAAATTATATTTTGTTCCGTTGTGGCATCACGAACTATATTTTGACGAAGGGATTATTGTGAAATGTATTCCAGAATTGCCAGAAAATATAGAAATAGATGAAGACAATAATGTCCTTATTGAATTACGCATTCCATTTACTTTTTCTCTCTTGGATGGTAAATTTCTTCCTATAAATTTGGGAAATCATCAAGTATTCATCCCTGTAAGTGAGCTATTTATAACAAAGGTGCAAAGTTATACTTTGAAGGGCCAAGGAATTTCTTGCATCAATGAAAAAAATATGTACGATATTGAAACAAAGTCTGACATTATTGTGAAAATTATTTTCGAGTGATAATTCATGGAAAAAGCAAATGCGAAAGAAAAAGTAGGAGGCAGCAATAATAAAAATGCATATTTGTTATTCATGATATTTTGTTATTTGGTTCCAATTTCCATTGTATATTTTTATTATGATTCGCATCACAGTATTTCTAGTATTATTTGTAGTTATAAACATAAATATATCATTTTATTTTTTATGTGTCTCATGGGATTTGGAACTATTCTTTATGAACTAGAGAGAAGGGATAAGTTTTCCACTATTCTTATTACAATGCTATTATTTTGTTTATATGGACTTATTTGTATAAATGAGAAAAGTATCCTTCATTTTATTTTTTCGTTCTTGACATTTGCTTTTATCATAAGTTTTATGATTCGGCATTATATTCTAACAAAGTATAATACAGTCTTGTTGATATCTTTATTGGTCGAAATCCTCGTTGCACTTTACAGTGTAATACAATTACAAAAAAATATATTTTTCAGTGAAGTTCTATTATTAGCAAATTTTGCCTTTTATTTTATATATTTGCACTTTTTACAATGAAAAAATAATGAGATAATAAATCATTATTTTTTATGGTTTGTTTATATTTATTGTTTTATTTTGTTTCGTATGCGGTATTATTTATTGTAAAGTTTGTTTTTATAAAATATTGCTGTTTTAATTCTCGGCCGTCTTCTTCTTGACAACCTTCTTCTTCTTGGGCTCTTCTACTTGTGCAACTACAGGTGTAGTTACAGGAACAGCAGCTGCAACAGCTTCGACCTTTGTCTCTACCACGGGTTCTAGCTCTTGCTCTTGTTGTGATTCTTGTTGCTGTGAATCCTCCTCATCCGAGTCTTCGACCTCAGCACTCACCGGCATATCATCCTCATCGCAAACATCCGCAACAGGTGCAACAGAAGACTTGAGCTTTGCCTTATCAGACGGCTTCAACTTAATAAAACATGATCCCGTTAGAGAAGCGCGCGGCTTTTGAACTACTGCTTGAATAAGCTTCCAGGTAACTCCGAACTTTCCATTTGCAAACCAAATACCTCCGCACTGAATTAGCGTGGCAAGATTTGTTCCCTTTTGCAAGAATTCGATTGGGCTGCTCTGACTGTTGGGATCTGGAAACAACTTGTTTTCATCCTCATCATAAATCTCGCACTTCCAAACTCCCTCCCAAATAGGAATCTTAACACGCATAGTTGGTGCCTTGCTGCGATCTGGCTCGCCGCTTATCTTGTCCTTGCTAAACTTGAGAATGGGACTCCATAGCGCATCCACAACCTCGGCATTCTTATGGACCTTTCCAAACCATTCCTTCGAATTTACAAGAGCATCTGCCTTGATCTTTTCCTCAAAAGCAATCATATTCTTCAAAAATGCATCCGCTTCCTCCGTCTTGTACTCCTCAGAAGGAAATTGCAAAGAAAGATCATACTTTCCATTAGACTGTCCCGTCTTGGGATCGACAAAATCGGCTGCACCCCAAGTAAGCATAAGCGGACAAGCAATTCGCAAACCACTCTTCGTATCCTTATTCAAAATATTAACACTCTTTCCGCCGGCACTATTTGCCTTTGGAGGAGAATAGCGAATGTTCTCCACATTAAACGTCGTTCCATCAATGATCGTGTCGGCCATGTTTGCTGTATATGATTTATATTATCCAAGGTATCTTTAAATCAATTTTTTTTATAATACAAAATTACACGATAATATAGTAACAACAACTCGGTTACCAGTCACGCAGTTACACGCTAATTATCAATAATAGATTTATTGATGTAAAATGACTCAAAAACAATTCTTGCATATATGTATATGAAAGAATCTATTACTATAGAAAAGTATTTAAATACCATTTATAACAAATGTGAAATTAATGCACATATCATAAAAAATGCAAAAATTGCAAAAAAGGTGGAGGAAGACAATTTGATAACTCCTACCATTCATGAGTGTCATTTGCTAATAGCCAATAATTATAATCAAAAGCAATTGAAGCAATTTGCAAAAGAATATAAATTAAAGATTTCTGGAAATAAGGGACAATTAGTAGAGAGACTTTTCTCTCATTTAAAGTTGTCTTCTATTATTGTTAAAATCCAAAAACAATTTCGCGGGTGGCTACAAAGAAAATACAATAATTTACATGGACCAGCCTATTTAAAAAGACAATTATGCACAAATGACACGGATTTTTTGACAGGCGATGATCTTGCGATCATTCCTTTTGAGCAATTTTTTAGCTTCAAAGACAAGGACAATTTTATCTATGGCTTTGATGTCGTTTCTCTCTACAATCTTATTATTAAATCTGGAAAACATGTAAAAAATCCTTACAATCGAAATGTTATTGCACCATCAATTATTACAGGTATCACCAAACTCCTTCGCCTAAGCAGAGCATTAAATATTAAAGTAAATATAGATGTTCAAGATATTTCTCAAGAAATAACGCAACAAAAGTCATTAGAGCTTCGCACACTCGATCTATTTCAAAATATTGATGCTTTAGGAAATTATAGCAATCCTCAATGGTTTCTTGATTTAAATAGAATAAAACTTATTAAATTTATAAGAGAATTAACAGATATATGGGAATATAGAGCACAATTAACAATAGAAACAAAAAAGTTAATTTGTCCGCCTCACGGAACTCCTTTTAGAAACTTGCATGGTATTACAATCAATAATGAACAACAGTTAAATTCTCTTCGAAATATTATTCTAGATATTTTAGAAAAAATGGTAAATAGCGGAGTTGATGCAGATAGTAAATCTTTAGGAGCATATTATGTACTCGCGGCTTTAACATTGGTAAATGAAACTGCGGCAAATGCCCTTCCTTGGCTTTTTCAATCTGTTTCTTAACTTATTATGATGGCTTACCATCACAATATAATATATAATGCGTTAAATCACTTAAAAAGTAAATGTCTAGGTATAGTATAGTATGGCAAAGGCAAAGCAAGCTAAGACGACTACCCCCGTTGTTGAGAACACCACCCCCGCAAGCGAGACGGCTGTAAAGCCCGCAAAGACTGTAAAGGCCGCAAAGGCTGTAAAGGCCGAGACCGCCCCTGCTCCTGTTGTTGATGCTTCTGTAGAGACTCCTCTTGTAGATGCATCGGCACCCGCGAGCGATGAGTTTGAGGCTTCCGTTGAGGAGCAATCCATCGAGTTTCTCGCGAAGCTTCAGCAGATGAGCTCTTTGATCTCGTCTTTGAAGACCGAGTTCAGATCTCTTGAGAAGAAGTGGAGCCGCGAGCTCAAGTCTGTCAAGAAGCTTAGCTCTCGCAGAAAGCGCAAGGCTGGAAACCGTGCCCCTAGCGGTTTCGTGAAGCCCACTCGCATTAGCGATGAGCTTGCCTCTTTCCTTGGAAAGGAGAAGGGTTCCGAGATGGCGCGCACAGCCGTCACTCGCGACATCAATGCTTATATTCGCACTCACAATCTTCAAGATACCAATAATGGTCGCAAGATCAATCCTGATGCCAAGCTCGCTTCCCTTTTGAAGCTCGGCGCAGAGGATGAGCTCACATATTTTAACCTCCAGCGTTTCATGAGCCCTCACTTTGCCAAGACGGTCAAGGCCGAGTCAGTTGCAACAGCATAAAGCGAAGCGACCTAATAAAGCGAAGTAACTTGAAAAATTCTAACCTAAAAAATATATAAAAATATAGTATATTTTTTAGATAAAAAATCTAATACATGAAAAATGAAATACTTTTATTATACATTGTTTGAAGTTTCAATTACAGGCGGAACCTCGATTACAGGCGGAACCTCGATTACAGGCGGAACCTCGATTGCAGGCGGAAACTCGAATGTAGTAATACCGTAGTCTAATTCACTCGGGAATATATTATATTTATGCAAAATTTTAGCAATCATTACATCTTCATAAATTTCATTTTGATATAATACATCTAAATTGGTAAAATTGTATTCTTGATTTATATACGTCATCGCCTTCTTGCTCAAAATATACGATCTCCCACCATTCAACCAAGACACAAAAGAACCATTATATTCCATATTATCCCAATAAGAAAAAGGTGTTACTTTTCCAAAATGATATATTCTTGCTCCATCGTAATGCTTATTGTTATGTACATGTATATAATTTTGGCCAATATAATCAGCTCTTTCAATTTCTTCAAAAGTATATAAATTCTTTATTTTTTTTTCTGTAAGGTTCATTGCCTCGTAATCATCAATTTTTAATATATGAGTATAACTATCAAAACATGACAGTTTTGAAACTTGATCAATCATACAAATTATTTTCTCAGGAAGACATTCATAAGTATCTCTGCAATTCAAATATAAAATTCGATGATTTTCATCATACCAATTTTCTGCTTTTGGACTGTATGAAAAAATGATCAAATCTTCTTTTATATTATCTAATATATCTTTCCATAAATGCCAATTTTTATGACATGACATGACTACCACTAAAATTTTCATTACCATCTTTATATATGTATATAAATATATTTAAAAAAAATAATTATTGAAATAATTTTTATAGTATTTGTTAAAATATAAATCCATCTAAAGATAATATCGCGACAATATCTTTTTTAATATAGGGTCCATTTGCTATTTTCATTTTTTCAAAAAATGCACCAGTATCCAATTTGTCTTTTTTTTCACGCAAATTAAATAAATCATCAATTTTTTCAACAAGCGAGTAATCTAAAATATAAGATGTATTTTCTAAAAGCCATTTATAAAAATCAGCATTTGTTGTATTTGTTTTAGTTTTATAATACTTTTTAAATAATTTTAACGTGTTATAAAGATCAAGACCATTCTTATTATAATCCGTTCCAGACAAAATGCAAATTTGCCTGAATTCTTTTTCTAAAAGACCCAACTCTTCTAGCATACGTTTTGTATTGTAAATAACTACATTATGCTTCAATAAGCTAAAATATCGCAATACTCTGGGGCACCCATATACAAATAAATCCATATCTTCACTCATGCACGCCCATACTTTTTTTTTGATCGCTAGCAATGCACATAATTCATCTGCTTCCCCTGGCGCATCGAAATACGTTGCACCAAATGCTCGCATAAGTTCTTTCACCTGGTCAATTTGTTCCTTTTGAATATAAATAAATTTCTTTTTCAATAAATCCATTGCAATAGATAATTCTTGTTTCTCATCGTGATCCAAATTCATGTCCGTTTCCAACTGTTTTTTTAATTCTTGAAACTCTTTTTTTGCCTGTACTTTGTCGCTCTTTCTTTTTTCCAATACTTGTTTTTTTTCATCAGGTGGTTTTCCATCAAAGACAAAGACAGGAGTAATTTGATAATATCTAAATATAGATAACATCAAATACATATTTTCGATCAGCGTATTGTCCGCCGCAAATTTATATAAATAAATACTAACATCGATTGCAATTTTTTTGCCTGAAATTTCTTTCATATTTATGCATGCTATCGAGTTTGGGCAGTTTGTTCTTAAAAATTTATTTAAATGGCGAATCCCCATGTTGAATGTTATTATCTGGTACCCTTTATCTTTGATTTACGAAATTCAATTTTTTATCGATGAAAATATAAAAAATAATATAAAAAAAATGTAAAAATAATATAAAAAATAATATAAAATAATAGTATAATATGGATTCTTATATACGAGCATATGAATACGAAAAAAATGTAAATCCGCAATTAGAAAGCATTCCGATTATAACAAAAAATATACATGATTGTGAATATGGAATAACACATATTAATTTATCTGCAACTTATCGAGTTGAATATGCATCCACTTCGCCCAATTTATTGGCAAGTTTTATAAAGGTACAAAAGGGAAATGTCTTTACTATGGAAACAAGTTTTATGGCTGCTTCTCATTTTTTTTATATTATGCAAGGTACAAGTGAAATAAAAATAGATGAAACTCTATTGCATGTTCATCAAGGCGACATTCTTATTTCTCCCTTTACTTCCAATTCTATCTTCATAAAAAATAATGGATCAGAAGACTTGCTTATTTATTATATAAATGACAGTCCTTTGTTGCAATATTTAGGGAGCCAACCTTATAAAAAAACATTTAAAATTGCCATTTATTCCAAGGAATTTATTTTACAAAGTTTAAAAGATCTTGCCAATCCAAATAATAACCGAAAAGGTATTCTTCTTAGTAATCAAGATACCGAGATGCTAGGAGTCAATACCATTACACCCGTTTTATGGTCATTGTACAATGAATTGCCTCCAAAAACAAATCAACGACCTCATAAACATAACTCGGTTGCATTAGATCTATGTATTACATGTGAAGATCCAGAAAATATTTATAGTCTCATTGGAGAGAAGATTGACGAACAAGGAAATATTATCGATCCGATCAAAGTGCATTGGTCAAAAGATGGTATGTTTGTAACACCACCAGGACTGTGGCATTCTCATCATAATCAGGGTGAAACATACGCGTATATATTGCCTATTCAGGATGCTGGATTACTTTTATATCAGAGAATTTTAGGTATTGTTTTATTATAAGAAAATTGATCTTTTTAATACCAATAATAAAATGTAAGAAAATAAAATAATATGATATCTATTTATCGTTGTTGCGGATTTGAAAGCAATGCCTTTGAAAGACCAATTCTTCAAGAGAAAATGATTATAGAAAAGCAATCAAAAGAAGACAAAGAAGAAAAAGAGAAAGAAAAACCAACCTTTTACTCGGGTGATACTGTTTCAGTTTATAATGATGACATATATCATCGTGCTACTATTATTTATGTAGAAAAAGTTATGTCATTTCTTGAGGGCGAATGTCAGCATATGTATGCACGATTTCATAATCCAGTAATATATCATCATTTTCTTAAAAAGGGATTACGATTAATATCAATTCATCCAAAAGGAGTCTTTGAAAAATGTGTTGTTGTCACTATTTTATATGAGGAAGACGCTGGAGAAAAAGATAAAATAAAAGAAATTCTTGTAAAAAATGAATCCACTATGTCGTCGCGTATGGTATATTCTATCAATTTAGAAAAAATAGATTCTATTTTAATAAATGAATATAAAATAAAGCAAGTATGAAAACCAGATCACAAACGATATTACAGGCGAAAGAATTAGAATTTACGTTCGACTTTGATGAGGCGAGTGCTGCATGGCGCTCCAATAAGAAAAGTATAGGAAATGGTTCTTATAAATATGTATGCCAACATATTTGTAAGAATGGAAACAAATGCGGGCAAACATCTATCCAACATACAGAACTATTTATTTGCAAACGTCACCTACTTTGCAAAAAATAAATATAATAATAGTATAATATATGAAACGATCTACTACTAGAAAAGATCTACCCTCTATGGATTCATTTTCAAGTGAATACGGATTAAACAGCAAACAAGGAGTTTTAAAACCGGTGTTTTCATTTGTTAGTAATAAAGACCCCCCCTAAAAAAAGGTTTTATAGTAATGATAGCTTAGAGGAGGAGGAACGAGAAGAAGAAGCAGAAGAAGAAGCAGCAGAAGAAGAGGAAGAGGAAGAGGGGTTTTTTCCTTTTATAAAAAAAACACAAGAAGAAGAAGAAAAAGAAGAAAAATATTTACAAGAAAGAAAAGAAAAAGAAATAGAACATCAAGCTGCGTTGGAACATAATGAGCGCCGTTTAAAAGATCTTGCATCTTTTAAAAAAATTAAAGAGCATCAAGAAAGGAGCCGTCGCGAAAATGGCATAATTATACCGGGCAAAAAAAGCACGATAGAAAAGTTTGCGTCAGAGGATCCAGAGTTTTTTGAGTTAATCAAACATAGAGTCCAAGTCCCTGAGGAAATATTTCCAAAAACACTTGGTGCAGTAGCTCGTATCATGTCCAGAGAAGAAGATCGTAACGGCAATCGTAAAGAAATCGGTAAAAAAATTGGTGCTATTAGTGGTCTTAGTAGCGGTCAGAAACCAGAAGAATTTAAATCCGATTTAAAACGTTTTGATCCCTATTTTTACGGCGGCAAAACGAAAAAAAGAAGAAGAAGAAAAATGACAAAAACAAGAAAAATAACAAAAAGAAAAAGAAAAACAACAAAAAGAAGAAAAAGTAGAAGACGCGTTTAACCCATCTCGCTAATAGACATTCTCATATTGTTCCAAATAAACGCATTTTTTTTCCCCGATTTTTTTTCAACTTGATGATACAAGTCTTCCATACATTTTACTCCATGCAACATGGACTTCTTTTTATAATTTTGTTCGATAAACAAACAAAATTGTTCTATATTTCCAGTCGTCTTCTTGAATTGCAGCAATAAAAAATTATTCTTTGAACACCAATCCAAAAATCCATTATAATTATTTAACAGGATAGTCTTGATTACATAATACGCAAGCACGTTCGAGTTTTCCTTGTATAATGTCTTTCTCTCAATATGCGAACTCGGTAAATATAAATCTTTATACGTTAAACCCATAAATCCAAGAGCTTTCGCCAATTGAAAAAAACTATAGGTTCGCTCAAAGCTTACAAAAAAATAACAGTTTTCTATAAAGACATTCTCATCGCCTTTACAAGAAACATAACTACAAAATGCGGCATGTAATAACTCAGCCCAACATTCCGCATAAGCTTCATACAAATTGACTTCAGATTCAACTGGAAAAATGGTAAGTATTTTTTTTGTACATTCGCTTGTATTCATGCTCGAAAAATCCAAACCCAAATTATGAAATAATTCGTGCATTAATACTTTGAACCATTCTTCGTGTCTAAACACCACAATTTCTGATACAACTGGACATGTATAAGTAAATGCAGTATTAACGTGTTCTTGATCCAATACATCAATATTACTTTTTGGCAAAACTTTTTTCAAGGAAGTAAAATATAAAAACAGCGTCATTTTTTTTGCGCATTGATTGGAAGAATAATTCTCTATAAAATGTAGCCATAACATAATCGATTCTATATAATTATTATAATGAGCTATCTGTGATTCAGCATCCATATCTTCTACAATAAAATGCACTGTTACTTCTCGGTGTAAGAGAGAAAAAGTATAGCAAATATCATATTCGCTATGAGTATCAATATGATCTCTAATAGCTTCAGGGAAGCTGTCTGCATTAAATTGAGATGGTCTTGGAATTTCATGCACAGTAGAAATTTTACGAATGCTTACATGATATGGACTCTTTCTCTCAAGTTTTCCATCAGAAGCCTTTTTTGATTCTACATATTGATGAGCTGCATATAAGTTTGCGTATATTTTTTTCATTATTTTTTTGCTTTTCGCAGTAAAAGGTACCGCATCAATACATTTATTCTTAAGAAAAAACTCCATCAATATTTTACTTTCTTTCGTAGGTTTCATATAATAATATAGTTATACTATACCATTATTTTAATTACATTTAAAATAGATAATTATTTTATTTGTATAGAATAGAATGCAAGAAACCCCAACTACAGTGGAAGAAGTAAAGGAGCAAGTTGCTATCATTGAAGAACTGAAAACCCACGTAGAAAATGTAATAGCAAAAGAGGAAATAAAAGAGGAAGTAAAAGAAGAAGTAAAAGAAGAAGTAAAAGAGGAAATAAAAGAAGAAGTAAAAGAAGAAAACCTATTTAGTATTCTAGCTTTAACAGAAGCTTTTGAACAAAAAATAGTTATTGAAGAAGAAATAAAAAATTTCATCCAAGTATTAATGGAAACAAAAAACGGACTATTTTATTGCATAGATAGAACTATATATGATCAAAGTGGAAATCTATTATTGGAATCTTTAGATAATTTTTCTAAAATAACTAGCTTATTAGTTGTTTTGTATGAATCGCAATATCAAAACAAAAATAAAGAAAAAATATTGGAACTATGTAGCAAGACTCTAAAAATTATACTGAATATTATTGCAAAAGATTCTTCTTCTTCTAATGTAGAAAAAATGATTGATACTATTGCTATTCTTATTAAATTAAACAAAACATTAAAGAAATCAAAAAAAGGATGCATGGAATCCATTTTTGTATTTAAAAAAACAGCATAATATATAAGAATGAAATTATTAACCTTCTTATTTATTAATTTTATCGTCAGCTTTTTCTCTGATATTGTTTTGAATGATTTATCCAAATCGATGATTCCTTCACTAAAACCATACTTTCATAACCAATCTATTATTGTTTCCGCAATTTATGCTGGAATAACGGTTGAAATAGCATTATTCATTACAATCGGGTGTTTTTATTTGCTATTTCACTCTTTTGTTCCCAAAACAATGAAAATGCTCTTCTTCTTTTGTATAATCGCATTCATTATTGGGTATATATGTGATGTACTTATTGATAAACTACACATATTTGGCAATCGATTGGATGAATATTATAAAAAACTTGGAGCTGGATTCTGGGGAGCCATCGCATTTATATTCTCCATTGTAATAAGTTATTTTATTCAAAAAGAAATCTTACCCATTCTATAATGCAAAAAGAATCCGCCGATAATAGCGACAATAATAATAACTCTATAAAAGAACTTAAAGAAAAAATCGAAGCCATGGAACAAACCATGATTTCGATGGATCAAAAAATAGACCGGCTCTTGGAACTCATGGAAAAAGATTGCAAAAAAATGACCGATCATATTGATTTTGTAGAAGGTGTCTATGAAAGCGTAAAAACACCTTTTACTTTTATTATGGATAGTGTGAATCGAGTTGTTCATCCGGTTTTAATGCAAGGACCAATGCAAGAATCAATGCAAGGACCAATGCAAGGACTAATAGAAGAAGATGTAGAAGACATCAATATTTAATTATTTTTATTTTATTTAAACTATATTTTTTCATTAAAGTTTTTTCAGCTTCTCTCTTATTAGGATCAAATGCTCCGCCAATTCCGGATCTTTTGATTTTTTATAATGTAATAATTTGGCATTTTTTGTTTCCAATAAAATTTGTTTCATTTCTTCAATTTGGGTAAATTTCGCATCCAATGCATCTTGAAGTGCCTTTTCTCTCTTTTTACCATTTACATCTGAATCCATTCCGATTTCTTTGGCTCTTATTAGTTCGCCCTTGTATTTGCCTGTACTTGATCCAGCGGCTTTCGCCATCTCTGGATCTTTGGATAATTTAGTACCCGACTCTGCCGTAAAAGACAAATAAAATTCCGGTGTTTCTCGAAATTTGCTGGCTTGATAATAATGTTCCACACTGTTCCATTGATGCCCATCCAAAACAAATTGTGCCAGCCACTGATTATCCAATTTTTTTCGCCACTGTTTGATAGAAGCCAATTGAGAAAAGTCTCTTAGCAACTCTTGTGGCATTTTTTCATTGGAGCCTTTCCCAGGCACTTTGTCTGCACTAGATTTATAAAAAATAAGTTGTATATCGTCTTCATACAGGCCGCGTATTTTAGCTTCCGATAGTTCATCAAATTTTGGAACAGCTGGTGCCGTAGGCTTGTGTTCTCTATTAAAAGCTATAAAATCTGGTATCAAAGTAAATGTACCAGCATTACTCTCCATACATTTTTCAGACACTTTCATTTTTACATCAAAAGGTATCTCTGGAAAGGTAAATATTTGTCTCTTTTTGTAGCCAATCAATTTATAATGATATCCATTAAATTCCAACATCAAATAATAATCCGGTCTAAATTCTCCCTGTTGTTGTAAAATATCATCATTTAATTGCCCACATAAGATTATATTACTATTATCATTTGCCTTGTAAGATTCATGAGAGAAAAGAATAAATTTTATGCGTAAAATTCTTTCAAGTGTTGATAGTGCCCATGTTTCACCCCAAAACTCACAGGTTGCAATGACTTGTTTAAATTTCTCCAGAGTATCTACATTTTTCATGAATCTATATTCGTGTTTAATTTGTTTCGACATTTGTCGTTCATGAATAATTCTTTCTCGTTGATCCGCTATATTTTTCGCAGCATCTACATATTGTCTTCTCTCGCTACTATCCAAGGTTTCATGAAAAAGTTTAGAATATTTCTCGTATTCAATCTCTAATTGTTTGATATGACTTTCATCTTTTACAATCGATTCCTTCGCCGATTCATATTGTCCTTTGTAAGACATGAACAAGGTTTCGGTTGCTTGGTCGGCAAGTTTTCTTCGCAGCTTCAATACAGTTGTTTGTTGGCCGATTTGAGCAAATGCATCACGTATTGTTGCAAAAAGACAATCTCCACCTCCTTCGTTATCCACAATATAATAATTTGGATTTTTCATGTATGTTTCAATCCACGATTCCGTCTCTTTTTTACTATATTTATCTCGTTGCGTTTTTGCATCCGCTTTCGTTTCTTCTTTTAAACGCGATAACAAGGGAATACCTTCCGTCTTGATAAAAATATCTCGTCTTAATTCAGGAATTTCTGCAACTGGTTCTTTTTCTTCTTTTTCTTCATCGCCTGTTTTGTTGCCATTTTTTTTCCCAATCTTTTTTTCTTCAAGCATTTCTTCCGTAACAAATGAATATAATAATGGACTACCTATTTCTTCCACATCTAAATTAGATTCATCATCCATATAGTCAGGAAGATCACTTGTATATAATTCATACAACCCAATTTGTAAAATACCTTTATCCTTTTTGATCAAATAAATAGGAAAATATGTAATATTTTTATCAGCAAATGTATTTTTAGCATTTCCTACTGCAATCACAATATCGATGCCATCTACTTCAATTTCATACAGATCGACTTCTTTTTTAAGATCTTCTGGATCAATGGTTCTTATCTCATCATAGATAACTGTTTTATCTAATTTACTTACTACCATTTCTTTTTCTTATTATAATACGCTATTTTTAATATTTGAATAATTTTATATATAAATTTTTATATCAAAAAAAGTTTAAAATAAAATTGATATTATTATTGTTATTCATAATAATATCAATCTAGCCATGGGAAACTACTGTTGCTGTTTTTCAAAAAAACAAACCTTATCATATGAAATCATTCTTAAATTGCCCCACGACAATCAGTGCTTTCAACTTGCCAACAATACATGGAATTATAAAGAAGATGTCAATGCACAACTTCGCGAATGTTACAAAAAACCCTTTACGCATTGGATTGTTTATAATGATGAAACTCCGGAAAAAACAGTTAGCACTGGAGCTCACGCAAAAGGAATTGTTGCGTGGAATGACAAATGTATTTCGTGGCTGATTCATTCTGTTCCCAAATTTCCCAAAGCATTTGATGGGACCAATCAATTTCCCGATATTGATCATGGTGAATTGATCTACGGGCAATCCTTTGTTTTTATAAAAATGGGTATTGAACATTTGGATGGAATTTTGAATCAAGTCTTTATTATGCATCCGAATATCTATATTTGTAATTTTGATTACTCTTTATACAAAGATCTGCATAAGTCCAAGCAAGATAACATTTATAAAATAAATAATTCGCTGGAACATGTTACAAAATCTCCACATTATCATATAGATGTATATGAAGGTATCTTATTACCTGCGTTTGGCGGACCAATTCATACAGAAACATGGATTCGCGGACACGAACTACCCGATTCAGATAAATGCAAAAAAGCTGCCGCTATTCATTGGGAAGAAAAAAATCTCGCTTATACTTATACTCACGATCATAGTAAATATTGTTATTCCGACAAGGGATGGACCGCAATTGGTGATTTAAATCGAATGACCTCGCAAGAAAAAAGAGGCGGAGGTTTTCTCGTTATTCGAGATATTCCAATTGCACAACTATTCAAAAGAATCATGCTATAATTGAACTCTTTTATACAAATTTAGAATTTAGAAAAAATTGATTTTTTCTAATAAAACAAGGTAAAAGCAAAAAAGAATGACTACCGTATCAAGAGAAGAAACACTACGTCTATTAGATGACGTTATAAAAGTTCAAGAAGGTGCAAAAATCCCTACAAAGCCCGAGCATAAGTGGCGAGATATTCCTGATTTAATTCGACGACTATTAACAGTGATACCAGCAACAGAAAGAGACTTGATTCGAGATTTACAACAATATAATACAATATGTACGATTGCGCCATTCGTAATAAAAGCTGCATATACACGCGACACGCCGCTTCAAATAATGAGAATGCATATAATAACTATTATGGAACAATATGACATTCCAATATTAAATACTCGTCCTTGGACAATTGCCAACCTTTGGCAGAGATATGTTGTAGAAATTTTTCATAGTTTAAGATACGATAATGAAATGTAAGAATGACATAGAATAACAATTTAATTATTATCACCATAATACAAACTTCTTCATAAATTTATCTCGTTTTAATTCTTCTACATAATACCAAAGTTCTTTTCTTTTTCCCACTATTTCTAGATTTTTTGAATTATTTTCAAAAAGAACAATTTGTTCAATAATATCCTGTTTTTTCATCTTGCTTGTCTTTAACATACCTTTTGAAATTCCATAATAATCACATATAAGAAGTAATTGTTTTATATTATAACTTAAATCATACGTTTTAATTTCCGAAAAGACTTCATCTTCATGGTTTGAGTCTTCAAATTCCATTAAAAAATATTTCAAGTTTGCTTCTATTTCTATTGGATTCTCATTAGGTAATTCCTCTTCATCAATATTATAAGTAATGTGCTCTTCCATATATAATAAGAACCTTATTTGTTTTTATTATATTTTACACAAAGTTATCTATATCTATATCTACATCTCAACAATGTCCATAAATTTGAATATTGCCTTATTAGATAAACTTGCAAAACTTTTGGGCTTGCTATTCGCTAGACATCCGATAACTTCCACAATGGTTTGACCATTTGGCATCAAATAACTGGACCTTGAAAAGATCTCTTTATTGTATAAAATAGCAATATTTTCTACCATCTCATCTACTTCATTCTTTCTATTGTCTTGAGGAATAAATTCCAGAATTTGTTTTAGCAAATTTGCAGCAAATTCTATTATTTTTTCGTCAGCAATAATCTTTGTGGAAGACAAATTCACAAAGAATGTGCTCAATGACTTTCTCCTTTCATTGTCAGAGTTTATTTTGCAAAATAAATCGTAATTCTCATCTGCATTGACATACTCAATTTTGGTAAATAGTTCCAAGAAAGATGACAAATTGTTCTCAAATACTGTCTTCATAATCTCATATTTATGAATCAATTGCGTATATAAATCAGCATAGTATTTGGAGTAAAATCGATTGTTTGAGGCAATCTCAAAAACAGCATTCCCCACCTTTAACATATCTTCTTCATTAGCGTCCAATTGATCTAATATTTCTATAATTTTTTCATACTGTTCTCGATACGTTTTTTCCGTAATTTTATTCAAACAAAAACGAATCATATCAAATTGTGCATCAATTCCAACCTTTTGTTCCATTTTTGTCGCATGAAATGTACGTATTGATTCCCAATCATTATCATTCACCATTTCCATCCCTTGATTACCGCGTCGTTTCCTTCTAAAATTTGGATCCGCTGATGCACGATCAAACGAATCCTTATTTGCGGGTTGTTCGCGTTTTACAAAATTTGGTGTTTTTATATACGTCGGAGAACCCACTTGTTGCGCCAACTCTGTAATCATCGCAATTGTCTCTTCTGGTAACTTTATATCAAAACCACCAAAGGTTATATCGCGAAAGTCATTAAGATTATACACATAATTATTTTCTCTTTGTTGCATTAGCATAAGTGGTATTATATATAGACTAATATCATTTATATCAATTTTTTTGTATAATATAAAAAATTGAAAGAAAATAATACTTAAACAATTCGTCATAAAGATTAGTATGTCACTAAAAAGCGAAACTGTAGTGGATGCAGGGGAGGGGGAGGGGGCTAGCACTGAATACTCTTCAGTGGAGATAGATAATTGGGATGAATTTGATATTAAGCCCGATTTATTGCGTGGAATATATGGACATGGTTTTGAAAAGCCAAGTCCAATTCAACGCAAGGCCATTAAGCCTATCGTGGATGGAAAAGATATTATTGCTCAGGCACAGTCTGGAACAGGAAAAACGGCCACTTTTACCATTGGATCTTTGTCCAAAGTAGAACTGGAAAAGAATGAAACCCAAGTACTTGTATTATCGCCTACGCGCGAACTAAGCAAGCAGACAGCGAATGTTATGCTTAGTATCGGAGGAATGATGAAGGATCTACGCGTTCAAGTCATTGTAGGCGGATCTTCTATTGATGAGGATTCGGCTTTTATGAAAAATAATATTCCACACGTTATTGCAGGGTGTCCGGGGCGTGTTTATGATATGATTCGCCGCAATCATATCAATGTTAAAACCGTAAAGATTGTTGTGCTTGATGAAGCAGATGAAATGTTGAGCACTGGATTCAAAGAGCAAGTCTATAATATCTTTCAACATTTCAAGAATGATGTGCAAGTTGCGTTGTTTAGTGCCACATTGCCGCCTTATATTGACAACATAACAAGCAAGTTTATGCGAGATCCTGTTCGGGTAACGGTGAAAACAGAACAGCTCACATTAGAGGGAATTTCTCAGTATTTTATTGCGGTCGAAGATGATATGCAAAAGTATGCAACAGTAAAAGATCTTTATAAATTCATGTCTCTGAGTCAATGTATTATTTACTGCAATAGCGTGAAGCGCGTGAGTGATTTGTATGATGCAATGATGGAAGACGGCTTTCCAGTTTGCAGGATTCACAGTAGTATGGAAAAAGCCGATCGTGACAAGGCATTTACTGAGTTTAAAATAGGATCCTCGCGTGTTCTAATCTCATCGAATGTTACGGCGCGCGGAATTGATATTCAACAAGTGAGCTGTGTGATTAATTTTGATATTCCAAAGGACGTTCATACTTATTTGCATCGCATTGGACGATCTGGTCGCTGGGGCAGAAAGGGAACTGGTATTAACTTGATTACTCGTCGCGATACTTCCAAGTTGAAGGAAATTGAAGAATATTATTCATGCCAGATCAATGAACTTCCTGCAAACTTTAACGCATAGAACCCGATACTTTAAACAATGAATTTAACAAAATGATATAAATTTAACAAAATGATATAAATTTAACAAAATGATATAAAATTTTTATAAGAGAGTGTGTAATGCTAATTGAAACCTTTATAAGTCGTATTATTATTACATGGATTTTTTTTATTGGATCCATGCTTGGAATCATCATGGCATATCAAACAAATTCATTATTTGTCTTTGGACCTAATCCTCATTTATATATATTAGGAATATGCATCGATACTACAGAAAAATATGTCATTGTTGCAAGCTTTTTTTTTATTAATAGTGGAGTAAGAACAGCAAATCATAATATGATACAATCATGGATTATCAATATACTTCAAGATCAAAAAATAGTTACTCATGCTGATCCATGTTTATCATATGAATTTACACTAACTTCTACTCTATACATATGGTTTGATTTTTTTATGTACATGAACATTATCATGTCACAAATTGATATGTTTTTGATTGAAGTTATTTCAGATATGATAACAACATGTATTGTAACAACTTATTATTTACGCGTAAAACAGAAGGATCAAAATCTGGAAGATAGAACCTTGGAAGATAGAACACTAACTGTTGTATAAAATAAAATATATATGCTTATAATAGGTATATATCTTTTATGACAAAAACAAAAAAAATAGAAACAAAAACATATAAAAAACATGCAAAAATAAAGATGAATCCTCATCGTTATACACGAAAACAGAAACGATCGATCACTAGTCAGCTTTTTTCTGTTTCAAAAGATGATATTATACAGGATTATAAGAAGTTGAAACAGATTGGATGTGATAAAAAAAAGGCATTTAGCAAAACAGGTAATAATTTTGTAAATTATTTTACATTGGAAGAACGTTTGCAAACAGTGGGTAACAAAGGTGTTAGTTTTTATGACGTCTGGAAAAATCGTATGACTTTAACTAAAGAATATCCATATGTTCAAAAAGTATTAGATTATTATGAAAAATCCTATTCTACTTATCCAACTATCAAAGTTTGGAAACGTATATTTGATTTATATTATGGCTCCATTAGTATTTTTAGACCCTTGCAAGCAATGGAAATCTATTGTCGATTTCAACCTACATCTATTCTAGATTTCACCATGGGCTGGGGCGGACGATTAGTAGGTGCTTGCGCACTCGGAATAAATAGCTATATCGGTATTGACAATAATATCCAACTTAAAAAACCCTATGAAAACATGGTAAAAATGTTGGCACCCCTTTCTCAAACAAAAGTAAAACTATACTTTAAAGATGCCGTCAATTTTGATTATTCCAAATTAAAATATGATATGGTTTTAACGAGTCCGCCTTATTATAATACAGAGATTTATAGAAATACGACTCCAATGTCCAATGAAGTTTGGAATGCCACATTTTATGAGCCTCTTTTTAAAAAGACGTATCAGAACCTACAGAAAGGAGGAGTTTATTGTTTGAACTTGTCGTCAGAAATATATGAGACAGCTGCAAAAAAAATATTAGGTGCATGTAAGACAAAAATTCCCATGAAGAAATTTAAACGAACTACCGGGACTCAAAAAGAAGAATATATTTATATTTGGCATAAAAAATAAAAATAAAATACAGGTTCGTCAAAATACTTGGATTATTATTTCGACGAAATATAACATGCATCTATCAAATTTAGAGAAAATCAATGAACATTTTCGGTTTCCCATTTCTTACAATCATAAAAAAACAGAATTAAGGAAACATATTATTGATGATTTAGAGCTTGTAGAGACCGTCGATCCATCAGGATGCAGCATGTATCAAATGGCTTTTCAACCATCCACTTGCCTTGGCAAAAAAGTATTAGAAGAGTTGCCCAATTTTTACACAACGGATATTGTCTTTCTAAAAGAGACGCAGCAAATTTTAAAACAATATAAAGAAGTAGATTGCGATGTGGATTTTTCGAATATGATGGATATTTGGGATGAAATAAAAAACGACACTGGATTCAAAGAAAAATATCAGTACATTGATTGGCCCGCATGGGAATATCTAAACAAGTCAGAATGGTTTTTACAAATCATGAGTTTATATAATTTAACCTCTCCTATTTTATCTTTTATTGTTCCAATCGTTATTTTATTTATTCCTTTTTTTATTATAAAAGCAAAAGGTCTCCCAATTACCTTTTCAGAATACTTGGATGTTCTAAAAATTGTTGCATCCAATCATGCCATTGGAAAATTATTTACTCAATTTAGTAGTGTTAAAACTGAAGAAAAAGTGTATCTAATTGTGAGTGCCGGGTTTTATATCTTTTCCATCTATCAAAATATTTTAACCTGTTTCAGATTTCACCAAAATATGATTAAAATTCACTCGCACTTGAAATATATACAACGTTACATTGAATATACAGAAAAAAACATGTACAACTTTTTGTCTTTTTCTGAAAATATGAATAGTTATTCTGAATTCAATCAATCTCTGAGAGAGAAAATGATAAGACTTGTTCGATTGAAAGAACACTTACAATCTATTTCGCCCTATTCCTTACATGTAAAAAAAATTGGAGAATTAGGTACTGTATTGAAACATTTTTATGATATATATCAAGATTCTGTCTATCATGATACCTTGATGTATTCTTTTGGTTTTAATGGATATACAGATACTATACAAGGTCTAAAGAAAAATATTGATGATGGATTTTTACGTTGTTGCAAGTTCTCTTTGAAAAAAAGAAAGCATATATTCAAGAAAGCGTATTACCCTGCTTTAATGCGGACAAGTCCGGTAAAAAATGATATTCAATTTAACAAAAATATTAGTTTAACGGGTCCCAATGCTTCTGGAAAAACAACCATTTTAAAATCCGCACTTATCAATATTATTATTTCTCAACAAATAGGGTATGGATTTTATGAATCTGCAACAATGCGCCCTTTTGATTTTATTCATTGTTATTTAAATATACCAGACACCTCTGGAAGAGACAGTTTATTCCAAGCAGAAGCTCGTCGCTGCATGGAAATTTTAGACATGATTAAAGAAGAGGAACATGCTGGAAAAACACACTTCTGTGCATTTGATGAATTATATTCGGGAACAAATCCAGCTGATGCGGTAATGAGTTCTCTCGCATTTATGGAATTTCTAATAAAAAATAAATGTGTAAGCTGTATTTTGACAACACATTTTATAGAAGTATGCAAACGTCTCAATGCAAATAATTCTATTACTAATTTTCACATGAAAACAACGAGCACAAATGGAGAAAGGAATTTTTGTTATACTTATCAATTAAAGAAAGGGATTTCTGAATTACGCGGCGGATTAAAAATTCTGAATGATATGAATTATCCAAAAGAAATACTTGACAAGACTCAAGAGTTGAAAATATAATAAACCAGTTTAAATACTTTTCATTTATTTACATAATCAATGAAAAGTATTTTTTTACTTATCTTTTATGCAATGATTTCAACAGATGCAATTAAGCCAAAATTATGTGTTAATTGCCAGTTTTTTACCAAAGATTTTTTTACTGATAATAATTTTGGTAGATGTTTAATGTTTCCAAAAGAAGAGGAATTAGATGATAATTTTTTGGTGACGGGAATTAAAAGTAAAAAACACATTGAATACACGTATTGTTCTATTGCGAGAAAATTTGATTCTAAGTGTGGAAAAGAAGGAAAGTTCTATGAAAAAAAATAATAAAATGTATTAAATATTCGTTACAAAAGAAATTTAAAAATATAAAATACTTGTAAGAATGGGCCTCTCCGACTTTTTAACTGTTCCGTTTTTGATAAGCTTAGGAATTACATTTATCTTAGTAGGCATTTTAGGAATGTTTTTATCGCAACGAATTATGGATCAAAATCATAAAATATCCTCTATGATGGGACTCGTTTCTTCTGTAGTAGATGAATTAAATTTTGTTCGATCTAATCTTCAGGTGATGGCGGTGCAACCACCTTTAGATAAACAAGTTGGCGCAGGACTTGGTGCAGGACTTGGCGCAGGACTTGGCGCAGGACCCGAAGTTAGTCCTGTTGCTGATGAACAATCTCTTATTTCTGTTAGCGATGAAGAAGAAGATTCAGAGGAAGAGGACGAAGATTCAGAAGAGGAGGAAGAAGAGGAAGAGGAAGAGGAAGAAAATGAAATAATCGCAAGTGAAGATCTTATAAGCGAACCAACTATTAAAGTCATTGATATGGGAGAAACAATGAATATTAATTATTTGCAAGAAGAAGTAGAACTCGAAGAAGATGAGGAAGAAGATTCTGAAGGATTGGAAGAGGTATCAGAGGATGAATTGGAAGAATTAGAGGAATTAGAGGAACAACAAGAAGAGAAAAAAATAGTAGTAAAACCCGATATTAAGAAAATGAATCTTCAAGCGCTAAGAGAATTGGCAAATACTCGCGGCATCATGGGCGATGTTTCAAAAATTAAAAAGGCAGAACTAATAAAAATGATTGAAGAGCAGATGTAATATTTTTCTTCTTGTAGTATATTATTATGGCAAACTGGGGCACATGTTTTAGCGGTTCTAATAATATACATTTTGATTTTCCGCCTATTATGGCAGACGGAAGAAATTTTGCCTCGTGGCAACCTGAAGCTGTTATCAATTCACGCATTCAGAAACAAGAAAATATTCACAGCAATTGGACATATCGTCAATATTTGACAAATAATGCTTTACAAATTATGAAATATAACAATGCAGAAGCTTGTTATGATCTTGGTCTGCCGTCTCACGAACAAACAAATAAAACGCCGTCTGCCAATGTTCCTTACTTGTATTCCTCTCCTTTTGATACAAAAAATCCCGGATACGGATACTGTTCCAGCAACTTGAAATCACCTTATTTATCAAGAGAACAATTAAGCGCACGAATGATTGCGCCGACTATTTATGTCCCAGCAAATACATAAACATAATAATATATTTTATATTTTTATATTTTTATATAAAAAGAGAAATGCTAATCGATAAATTTTTTGCAGAATTATTTGGAACATTTGTTTTTTTAGCAATTATTGTTACTATTGTGGAAACACATAGCATATACGATTCAGCACAAGCATGGCTCAAGATCCCTCTAGTGCTCACTGCATCGATTCTTGGCTTTGGTTTTATTTCAGGTGCCAATTTTAATCCTGCTGTATCTCTTCTATTTTACATGGATAATAGATTAACATTACTACAAATGGTTGCTTATATTATTGCACAGTGTTTAGGTGCAATGTTGGCATATGCTTACTATGTTTATACAAAACCATACTTGAATAGGCAAGATTAATAAGGATAGATAAGAGAGAGGATACCTATTTTTATTTTTATTGATTTATATAGTTATAGTTTTCAAACTACATAAATAATTATGTGAATGTACTGTAAATAATGCGTCTATTAAGTATTGACGTAGGTATCAAGAATTTGGCCTATTGTCTTTTAACAACATCAGGCACAGAATTTACGATTGATAAATGGGGTGTATTGGATTTGTCGGAAGAAATATCATGTTTATGTTCGATTATGGAAAAGGGCGTACCGTGTGGGAAACCAGCTAAATTTAAAAAAGATTCACACTATTTTTGCTTGAAACATTCAAAAAAACAGGTATATCAAGTTCCGGCGAATGATTTGAAACCGGCTTTTATTAATAAACAAAAAATTCAGAATCTTTGCGAAATCGCAGATAAATATAAAATTGCATACGAAAAACCGATTAAAAAAACAGATTTAACAAATATTATCAATACTTATATTTTAGAAACATGCTTTGAACCAGTTGTCAAAATAAATGCATCCAAATTGGATTTAGTTACCATTGGCCATAATTTGCAAATCAAATTTGATGAGGTATTGGAAAATCAATTTCACACTATAGATATGGTTATCATTGAAAATCAGATTGGACCGATTGCTATTCGCATGAAAACAATTCAAGGTATGATCGCTCAGTATTTTATTATGCGCAATTATCAAATCAATATCGATTTTGTAAATGCTTCAAATAAATTAAAGGCTTTGCCAACAACAGAGAAAACTAGCTATAAAGATAGGAAAAAATTGGGCATACAAACATGTGCTGATATATTTTCTTCAAATACCAAGTTGGAGAGCTGGAAATCATACTTTGAGAATCATAAAAAAAAGGATGATTTAGCGGATGCCTTATTACAAGGATTGTGGTTTATTTCAACGGTAAAGTAATTTTTTCCTTCTAATTTTTTGCTCCACTTTTCTCAAAAGTGGATACGTATTGATTTTGCTCCACTTTTCTCAAAAGTAGATAAAGGTTGGTTTTGCTCCACTTTTCTCAAAAGTGGATACGTATTGATTTTGCTCCACTTTTCTCAAAAGTGGAAATATATAATTATATATTCGTAATACTTAAAATTAATTCATCTATTCATTTCATAAGAGAAGATGGATTCAGAAATTATCGATTTATCAATGGAAGAAGATACGTCATTTAGACAAAAATCGGTCAATTTTGGTGCTGGAATTGAATTACTCATGAATGAAAAAACCAAAAAAGAAAGTGCTGGTTCGAGCGATATTCATTTAGACGATTTAAATAATTTGGAAGATGAACTCAACAATCTCACTTCGGATATTGATTCAGGAAACAATCAATTCTTCGAAGGAAAGAGCAACTTTTTTTCAAAGCAAGTACCATCTGCAGAAAAACCATCCGTCAGTTTTTCGGAAGAGGGTGTTGATAATAATATTGGAAAGGCGACGGCAGAAACAACTCCTGATTCAAAAACGTGGGACGGTTATGGAAAATTTAACAATATTCCCATAAATCCAGACAAGGCGCCTCCTTCTGCGCCTCAGATGTCAAAGGAAGAATTATTAAGAGAAAAATTCAAATATTTGCGAAAGTTGGAGGCTTTAGAGAAAAAGGGCATCACACTAACAAAGCAGTACAATATGGAATCTAATTTAGCAGAAATGCAAGGAGAATATGAGATGATTATGGAGGAAAAAACCAGGCAAAACTCGGTCAAGTTTCAAGGAAATATGTTGATGGCGTGCATTAATGGTATCGAGTTTTTGAATGAACGATTCGATCCCTTCGATGTAAAACTCGACGGTTGGAGCGAGCAAGTCAATGAAAATATGACTGATTACGATGACATTTTCGGCGAGTTATACGATAAATACAAAAGCCGAGCTTCCATGGCGCCCGAGCTAAAGCTTCTTTTTCAACTTGGCGGAAGCGCCATGATGGTTCATATGACAAATACCATGTTCAAATCCGCCATGCCTGGTATGGACGATATTTTGCGTCAAAACCCTGATCTCATGCGTCAATTTCAAACGGCAGCAGTCAATTCCATGGGACAAAGTAGTCCAGGATTTTCAGGATTCATGGGCAATATGATGGGCCAAGATTCGAATGGTCCGCCACCGCCCATGGCCACACAAGGTCCAGGCGCACCGGATTACTCTGTAAATCGCGGTGGAAATAATAACTTTGGTTCATCTCGTCCAGATCTAAATATGGGTCGCAACATGAATGACGGAATTAATATTAGTGAAAGACCTCCTTCTAGACCAGAAATGAAGGGTCCCAGCGATATTAGCGATATTCTATCAGGATTAAAAACAAAAACTATCAATATTCAAGAAGCTAGCACAGAGAATAATAATAGTACTATTAGCATTTCTGATTTGAAGGACTTGCAATCAGATACTATCAATATACCAAAGAAAAGCAAGAGACGTCAAAAGTCGGATAAGAACACGGTAAGTTTAGACATCTAATAAAGTCAAAATTAAAGAATATCCGTAAAATATTTTATAGAATTATTTTTGCATAAAATATAATAAATTATTACTACATGACAAAATATAGTATAAAAATTTTAAAAACGCCGATGGTTGAGTTTTTACCACACATTAATTTACATCATGTAGTAATATTAAAGGAGAAAGAAAAAAAGAAAGAAAAATCGTCTATTTACGCTATTGATTTTACACCAATCGACCAACACAAAATAGAAACATTAAAAAACTTACTTTCTGGAAAGCATGTTCCTGCCGAAATACGTGTCATACCTATTTTAAAATCATCATTTGATAACGAGGAAGCATTATTTAATGAATGGGAATTAAAAAGAGAGAAACCCAGGAAACCCATTGTTCTCCCTATATTGGACGGTTGGAGAAGTGATACTATTCATCTATATAACCATAACTGCCAACATTTTAGCAGATTTCTCAAGCAGAAGATTTTAGATGATCAATAAATGCTGCACCTGTTATAAACATTGGTTCTGCAAAGTTACAGTTTTTTTTAAAAAAATCCGTTCGTTCTTCCAACGTGTATGACCACCATATTTTATTGACAATTTTATTCCAATCTTCCCAACTTTTATTTTTATGCATCTGAACAAATTTTTGTATCGCGTTGCGATTCATCTCTAATTTTTTAATGAGATCTCCAATTTTCCAGAGTCGAAGTGTTCTATTATAATATTCCTTTTCTTTGATCATGTACAATAATCTTTGATCATTAATTTGTTTTGATAAATCGTTAGGTATTTTTTCTCCATAATAACCGGAGATGTGCAAAATTACATCATTGGGCAATCTATTCATAAGAATTATACTTACACTATAAAACTTATTTTGCAAAAAATACGCAAAAAGTGTTGCATTTTACCATAATAACTTATCAGCTAGCCATCCTCTTGACCATTTCACATGCCTATCTTTTTCATGACGCATTTTATAAAGGCGCCTTCTTGTTTTAGCAAATGATTTTCCTTTGAGTTTCATAAAGGTCGGATAATCGTTCATGCCGGCTGCACCAACACTCGCTATTTTTTTACCTTGCTTGAAAACATCGATTTTCTTTGTCTTATTAGTTGATGGCCTAACAGTTACACCTATTTTTTTAGCTTGGGCCAATGTATAATTTGTGATTTTATACGACATCGTTTATTATAAAAGAAGATTTTTATTTTGTATTATATTTTGTATAAAATTGTATAAATAGAAACACTGTTTATACAATAATGGCACTTCTATTTGATAAGGATTCGTTACAAATAAGAAAACTCAAAAATAATAATTACACCATGGAAGGCGAAATAACAAATCTAAAGATAGATGCAGATGAACTGTTTTCTTTTAAAAAGTTTCCCATTTTAAAAGAATTGTATAAAGATATCATTGATGAATTGCAAGTTACAAATATTCAAGATGGAACGGCGTCTTATTTTATTGTATTTCACCATTATTTTAAGGATATAGGATTTCCTAGATTGAGCTTACATCTTGACGTTACAAGAACAAAAACAAATAATATATTAGAATTTATTTGTTCAAATGCCATAAATGGTACAACAAATTTAAATCCAGATTATTTTATTCTTTCTTTTGAAACCTTTACGATTCAAATGTATATAAATGATTTTTCGATTAAAATCTTTATAGAGATTGCAATTCATTGCCCATTTGAAATCGAACCCTTTGTTGAAAAAATAGTAATACAAATTATACATAAAATGTTTCTTCGATTGAAACGATTTATAGAAATATGATAAAGATAAATATATAATGTTATATGCTATTTTACAAATTTGTTTTATACTCTTTTATGAATATTTTTTTTATGCATGGAACAAGGAGTCTTTCGTAAGACGTGTTACCCAAGAATTAGCGAAAAAAAATATTTTATATGTCAAGGTGTTTCAAGCTATTTCTTTTAACATCAATTTTATTGATGAAAGCTTGAATACAGAATTACTTACCTTTACAGATTGTGTTCCATATTGTGAAGAAGACGTCGATTTCATTTTGCTTGAAAAAATAAAATTCATTTATCATTTACGCTTCGATTCTTTTGCACCCATCAATGCAGGAATGATTTCTCTCGTATATAAAGTTACAAAAGAAGATGGAACCTTTGCCATTTTAAAGGTGAAAAGAAAAAATGTGGATATCAAGTTGAATGCAGCAATCGATCAGTTTAAATGGATCAGTTATATTAGTTCTCTCATACCCTTTTTAAAGAGGATGAATATTCCCTCTGTTATTGAAAAAACATTAATGCATATGAAAGAACAGACAAATTTTTTACAAGAAATACAGAATACCATAGAAATGAAAGAAAAGTGCAAACATCTTGATTATGTGAAAGTTCCTGAGATTTATCCTGATATTACGCAACAATTTCCAGATGTAATTCTAATGGAATATATTGATGGAAAACACATTCGCGAGATTGACGAAGCGGACTATGAAATCTATTCTAAACAAGTCATTAAATATGGAATTGTCAGTGCCTTTATTATAGGATTTATTCATGCAGATTTGCACAGTGGAAATATTTTGTTTATAAAAGAAGAGGGAGAAAAAAGAGAAGGCGTAGATGGTCATGTCTATAAAATTGCTCCCATTGATTTTGGTCTAGTAACAACAATAAAAGACTCGACAAAAAAACTGTTGATGAATATTATGTTTGAATTATTTACAGGTGATCCAGATATATCAGCTAGAAAAACGATCAATACGCTATTCGATCCACCCGATTTAAAAAACAATATACCTCATCATTTATATGAAAAATTTGTTACACTTGTGAGTACAAATATTAAAAATACTATTGATATTAAAAAAGGCGTCAGTCAAATTTTTCTCTATAATTTTTTTATTCAATTCAATGATTTTCTTTCCAACAAAGAATTGAAACAATATAATATAAAAATTAATGAGGATTTTTCGAAAATACAAACTGCGATAGCTATGGCCAATGGTATAAGTATGGCATTATGCAAAGAAAATTTTATAGAATTTACAAATTCGGTAACGAACGATTTACTTCACGTGTCTTTGTTCGTTCCTGATGAATAAATTTCAACATGTAAATACCGGTTGAAATTCATTAATCTTCCTTTATTGTCACTTCTTTGGCAATATTTTTTATTATCTTGTTAGTGCATTGTTCAGCATCGTCATCATTCGTTAGACCGCTCATCGATTCACCAACTATTTTCAAAAACTTTTCACTCTTTATCGATTCACTGTCATTGTATTCGGGATTTTCTTGTTGCCATGCATTTATCTGTTTTTGATTTTTATGCGCAACATGCTTGATCATTTTTGATAATTTCACTTTGGATTCATCTTTTTCCCATACATTCTCGTCTTTCACATACATGGTTTCTCTCTTTAGATCGCTGCAATGAATGGGTCGTTTGCAAACATCCAAGTCTTTTAATCCATTTGCCACAATATGACTAATGCCTTTTACATAACCGAGTTCTCCCACTCGTTCTAGATCAGAGAGTTGAACTTGCAATGTACTCACAAAATCCATAATATTCATGGCATCCTTGCATTGTTCATTCAAGAAAAAATTCAGATTAAATTTATTTTTATTAGTTACATTGTGTGAGTTTGTTGTATTTCCAATTCCATTCTTGAATAATTCAAGCATTTGCTCATTCTGGTTTTTCAGCATTTCTTTGAACAAATCTACTAATACTTCGCATGACAATGTATTAACAACTTCTTTTTTTGTTTCTTTTTCTTTCTCTTTCTCTTTCTCTTTCTCTTTTTCTTTCTCTTTCTCTTCTTGTTTCTCTTTTTCCTCTTTTTCGCAAACGCATTTCTGTCTGTGATTCCACAAACTAGATTGATGTTTATATTTTTTCCCACAATGACACGAAAAACAATGCAGAACTTTTTCAAGATCATATTCATTTTTGCTCGCTATTTTTTTAGTATTCTTCGTCGAAATATGTTTCAATGTTAAATTATGTCTATCAAACTGACTTTTTCTTGCCGTAATATAGTCACAGATTTCGCAATGAAATTTTTTGGAACTTTTGGAACCAAAATTCTTCGTCATTCTTCGTATATATAGACGAAGAGAAAAGTTCCTAAATTGGTTTTCCAAAAAATGTATAAATTTTTACAATGACAAACTTTTAGCAAGAATTTCATTTTGAGAGCATTATGCTCTGGTGCATATTTTGCATGTTTTTTCTTCCAAAAGTAAATTCGACTTTTTAAAATTGGACAAAAAAAATGTCCAAAAACGACTTTTCCAAATTGACTTTGGGATTTTTTATTCAATTATTGACATAGACTGAAAACACATAAAATAGGATTATTTTTACAATTTCGGCATCATTTATCATCAAATATTTCATATAGTGCCTTTTTTTCAGTTGGATGCACTTTCCGCTTTTTAAAACACCATAGAATAGTAATTGGAATCATACCTAATATATATCTTTGCGCTGGAATATCTTTATCCTGAGAGGGTCGAACCTTCATATTATATTTTATACTATATAGATATAAAATTGAACTAGAAATCAATTTTATATAATATTGCATAGTAAAAGCAAAGCATGGCGACTGAACAACCCAAGAAAATCATTATCTTTATCGATGGAAGCTATTTGTGTTTCCATCGATACTATTCGATTGTCCGTTGGTGGAAAAGCGGCTTTCCCGAGCAACAGGATGTCCTCTTGAATCCATATGAGAATCAAGAATTCCGCGAAAAGTTCGCGAAAACCTTTGTCCAAACTGTAAAAGATATTCCAAAGAAGTTGGGCTTAAAGAAAAATATCGCCAATGTTACAATGATCGTTGGAAAAGATTGCAAGCGAGAAGAGATTTGGCGCAATCAACACGTAAAGAATTACAAGGCGAATAGGAAGAATGGACCAGAAGATGGATTCATGGGCGGGCCGTTCTTTAAGTCCGTTTATGAACAAAATCTATTCTCGGAGGCGGGTGTAAAAACTACACTTTCCTATGATACATTGGAAGCAGACGATTGCATTGCACTCGCTGCAAAGCATCTTGCCAATAATCCGGACATTGACAAGATCTACATTATTACTAGCGACATGGATTATTTGCAGCTACATGGAGAAAAGATTCAGATTTTTGATCTTGCTTTCAATAATATTGCTGAAAAGAAGAGCAGTTTTGGTGATGCGGAAACAAACTTGTTTTGTAAGATTGTCATGGGCGATACAAGCGACAATATTCCGTCTATTTTCAAGAAGTGCGGGCCAAAAACCGCACTGAAATGCTGGCAAGATACCAAGTATTTTGAACAACGAATAAAGAAGGAGGACGCTGGTTTGAAATTCGAAAAGAATAGAACAATTATCGACTTTAATTGCATTCCAGCGCCTCTTGTAGAAGGATTCTTTACTAAATATTTGGAAGTACTCGATTCATTGTAGAAATCATCTAGTAAGTCGGCGAGTTGTATTTTGAGTTTGTTTTTTTTTCGATTTCGCATTTGCATCAGGCGCAACAAAATTACCACGAGAAAACTCATTGGGCTGATATTGAATACCAAATAGCTGTGCATAGGCTTGACGAATTTTTTCATATCTTGATTGACACGCGAGCACAGCTTTTTCTCCCATTGGTATTTTTTCTCCCGGATATAATTCTAAATCAATAACAATATAGTAAGTAAGTTTGGAATCGCCAACACCAATGTTGTTATATAAAGCGTTCATATTATTGATATCCACGTATAAATTTTTATTGGGTACAGATAATACCGGTTTCGCACCTCCTTGTTGCAACAACGAACCACCGGATGAAGGACCACGTTGTTGTGAAACTGAAGGCGCACGTGACGCACTACGAAATCGATCTTTTTCTTTTTTCGCTTCTCTTCGTCCAATAATATTTTGTTGCGTTATTTTTTGCGAAAGCATCTTCCGAAATGCTTCTCCTCCCCTGTTTAATTTGGCTCGCATATTAGTATTTGTATAATACCAATTTCTTTGATCTGGTAAAAGGGCGGTTTTTAATAATATTTTTGAACGCCAACAACCTTTGAATAATAAATAAATTATATATGGCGGTAACTCGGTTATTTGAAAAACACATTGTTTTACTTTTGTGTTATAAGCTACTTGATAATTTTTTATTGGATCTTCCCATGTACCAAATTGCATCAATACAACATAGTGAGTAAATTCATCCGCATCATCCAAATTTTCTTGGCTATCACTACATGATATCGAAAAAAAACTAGTATCTATATCAATAATGTCTTCCCTACTAATATCGCGTACAACTGTATGATCTTCTAATAAAATAGAATAGGAATACTCATCTCCACTTCCACGTTTTTTTGTTCTACTTAGAATAGTGCCTTTATATTCATTTGTAACATCTTCAAAATGCACAATTTGTCCGGGGCTCAGAATTTTTTTATCTATTGGAATGGTTTCTGCTTGTATTGTTATCATTTTTACTTTGAATATAGATTCAAGAATCTGAATTGTTTTTTGATTACCGCAATATTTCCCTCCATTTTTTGGTTCCAATCGAATAGCGGCTTTTACTTTTTGTAAATCATCTCCTATAAAGAGATTATTTTCATCAAATAAAAAATTGTATGGTATGCGATCTGGATCATCCGGTGAATAATCAGTGTATTGTTTTGCCTCATCCCAAAATACAAGTTCAGTTGCAGTAATATATTCTGCTACTGCATTTCTTAGAGAAACAGCTGTATATAACCCATTTTCAGAATATCTATTATTCGTAATTTTATCTGCCTTTAATAATCCTCTATTAAATGCTATGCTAATACTCGTAAATAAACTATTGCATATGTCATAAGGATCGCCATATAATTTCCATTCTTCCACCATTTCATCCAACAAGTCTTCTGAAATTTTAGTAAGAAGACCATCATTTATTCCATCTTCATAAGTTATAAACAATTCTCTGCGAAATTCATCGGTGCCATTCGGATCATATTTTGATTGCATAAAATCATCATCATTGTTATTATTATTAGCAATTGGAGGTATTACTCCTGTCATAATACCAAGACATTGTTGAAGCATTCCAACCGAAGAAATCTGTGGAATCAATAGATCAACGCTATCAGTATATTTTTTTTGCAAAGCTGGCATATCTGTTGCATAACTAAGTTTTCTTTGATTTAATATATCTAATTTCTGATTATTTAATGCAATTATCCCCATTATAGTAGCGTCCGTCGGGTAACCGTCAAATAAAACCATTGAAACTGGTAATACAGAAACAATGGTCGGATTTGCATATATTAAACTATAATAAGTTTGATATCCAGAAGTTCCATGTATTTCTAATAATGTATTATTGATATTTTTTTTACATGTTAAAAAGGCAATTTCACGAGCAAATACAACAGTAGATACGCGCGAATATAAAGTAATAAAATCATAAGATGTTATAATACCAGTTTGAATAGATAAATACTCATTGGTCATTGTTTTGATAAGTTTGGTATGCGTTGATTCAAAGAAAAGAGGCGTTTGTTTTTGCATAGGTTCGCCTTTTGCTTTCAAAATAACATCAAATGCGGTTCGATCTGCCTGCGAATAATTTCTTTGAAACGCATCCATTTTTGTTTTTGTATTTCCAACACTAGTAAAGGTTTTATCTCGAACAACTGTTAAAAAACTCGTACTTTTCGATTTTATAATGTCCCAAATACTAAGTTCAAAATTTTCACCCATTAATATAATGTCCAATGCAGCAATATTACATTCTAGTAACTGAATCTTGAATAGATCCGGATATTGATAATTTTTTGTCATTTCTTCTTTGCTATTATAGATAATTTTCAAATAATTGGATGCCCGAATTTCTTTATTTTTTAATGTCAGTTTAACACTAGATATATAACTTTTTATGGTAGCACTTTGCAAAATAGCCTGATAACAATTTAGATCAAACTTAAAAAGCATATCTATTAATTCTATTTGAAATGCAGTTCCTCCTTGCTTTTTTTTCACTTGATAAAGATTTCTATAAAAGGTTTCCAACATGGAAATATATTCCATCATGTTTTCTATTTTTTCCAACAAACATTGCAATGCTAAGATAGTTAATTGATAAAATATTTTTTGTTCTACAACCCATGTAGAAAGAACATTTGAAAATTCCGTTTTAAGTGTAGGTGTTTGTAAAATATAATCAATCGAATATCTTTTTTTCTTATATTGATTTATTAAATCTTTTAAACTCTTTGCGGTTTGATCAATGAGCAATTTTTGAGACATGACACTTTTATCTTTCAATGAATCGGGTATTATAACCTTGGCTCCAGCAGATTGAACAGGAGTTGCAACACTAATGGATGGCAACTGTGTTCCTAATACGTTTGTAAATTGATCGCTTGATTCTTTATAGGTTTGTGCGGCTTTTTTCAAATTATCATAATGCGATTGTAACAATTCAGGATTCATTTGAATATCTTTCTCATAATTGTCTGAAATATTGTATAAAATAGACAATGAAATAGGGTCACTTGGAATATCTCTTATCGTAGTATCGACATTGATAGAAGATTGTGGTACAAAATCACGTCCAATAAGTGTGTGAAAACTAGAGGGAATATGAGTTGCCAGCTGTTGTAAAAATGTTTTTTTCTGAGGGCTAACAACTTGCCCTTGTGCCACTGCTTGTGCCATTGCTGTACGCGTGTCCGCAAAATGAGACGATACTTCTTGTGTGGAATAACCATTCAAAATTTGAGCAGGATATTTTTTTTTAAATTCGGCCAATTGTTTATCAGCTTCTTGCTGTTGCGAATATGTTTGTTGGTTTTGCCCATATCCTTGTCCATATCCATATCTTTGTGTTAGAAGCGAACCAAGTCGCGACCCATAAGGAGAATATAACATACGATTTTCGAATTTTTTGGTATCAATGCGCCAATCACCTTTTAGCCAATCGTAACTAAAAATAGTGAATGGTTGGTCTTTGATATAAAAAAGAGTATTTGGAGAGAAAAGTGTTTGCAATATAATATCAATATTTGCATCTACATATCCATTCTCTGTTGCCTGCACTAAATCGACAGTTTTTTGTGCGGTAGAAGATATGGTGCGTTTTATTAGCCCAGAAAATTCGGTTTTGTTAAAAAATTGAGTATAAACATCTTTTTTTGGATAATACGCGGGAATTGCTTTGACAACAGACGTATTCAATTTCACTAAAGGATCAAAATAAACAGAATCGCTTTTTGAATCAGGAATTGTCATATTTGGACTATATTTTATTTTAGGGTATCCTCTAATTCTGGTATTGATAAATATTGTTAATGTATTGGGTATATTCGACATATTATACATTAAGAATATTATTCGGGTATTCGTGCTTACGTATTTTTATCTAGAACGGTATATTGAAACTTGGAAAATGCCTCCTTTTGCTTTTTCCGCTGTTTCTCCCGGTTAGACTTTTCTAAAGTCATCATTGCAGTATTCAATTCAGCATCAGTTACTTGACCATCTCCATTTGCATCGGCTATTTTATGTAAAATACGATAATTATGTGGAACAATGCAGTATTCACTTTCCTCGTTGAATAAGTGATCCGATAAAACGACAAATACCGCGGTTAAAATAAGCGACGCATAGATGTCACGAGTACCCATCCACGCCATGGCAAAAATGAGGATTTGACGAGTCAATGATGATTTGAAATATTCTTCAGTAGATTTACTAAATTGAATCGAGACCACTTTCGACCCAACGTTTAATAAAATCATGACAATGCCTGCAAAAAATTTGCTACTATTCAGAAATCCGATATGATCATGAATAAAACCCAATGGATTTGTAAAGAAATTATTTTGGGTTCCTGGTTGTACATTGGCAGCAGCACCAAAGGAACCAGGAACTGTTGTCTGTTTTAAATTTTTTTCTTTTTTTGGCATATATATACACGATAAAATAATTGTTTTCTAAATAATTCCAAATTTTGATAATATCACATGTTTTTTTTTAGAAAATTCATCGTATTTTTTTTCTGTATAGACACGCCAAGACCTTAAATATGGGCGATATATCTTTTGCAAGCCGGGAGTAAAAGATTCTACAGTATATTCTTTCAAAGAACCTATAGTAACAGTAACCGTAATTATCAGGAGACAAGATACTATTAAAATAAAAAAAATTTTTTTGTTTGACATACATACTATAAACAAAAAAATCAATTCTCTGCAGCAGAATAAGGATTCTTAAAGGCATTTCCGTCCGGCCAGTTAGATTGAGGTTCATAGTCCTTATTCAGACCTGTCTGCTTACCCATATCTGATCCAATCATCTTTGACGATTTAGGTCGCACCATTTCTTCTGCTCTCAACACATTTTGATAATTGTTTCCAGTCATCTTTTTTTTGTTAGCGTGTTTTTCAACTTTTGCAGGCTGAGAAGGCTGAATAGCTCCTGCTTTGGACTGCATCGGATTCATTGGAACATAGTCTGTGTCATTTTGTGGAATAGGTGCTTCCCTTCTTTTAGGAACATAATAAACATGTTTTTGTAGTTGATTTTGTTGATCAAATAATTGATGAATATTAGTAAAAGATTCTTTAAATCCAAAAAGATATATAGCAGCAACTACAGATAATAAACCTAGCCATATATTGCAATAGGTAATCAAGATAATAAAGAGAACAATAAGCGCTCTTCCTAAATAAGATTGCTGTACATTCATATTCATTGAAAATAATAGTAAAAGAATAATGATAATAATGGCTGCAACTAGTTTTTTGGAAAACATGGTATATAAATTTATCTAGATTATATTTTTTATAGAATAATGGATTTATAAGGTTTCATGCTCGATTTCCTGTAAAATATTCTATTCTTTCTTGCTTGTCTAAAAAAATAAAACAATTAGAGGTTAAAAGTCCAAGTTTTTAAATTATTATCTTATTTTTTTATAAGAGATGTCTTTAGCAATGTATGCAGCACCATTTGATAATGATATTAATGAAATAAATACAACGGATCAAATAAGTAAAAAAAGAGCTGCAAATCATCATAACAAAACTCAGAAAAAATATGTAAAAGAAGGCTATTCCGAAAAGGTGAATTCTGTCTTACAAAGCATCAATAATTTGCCAGATAATGAAGGCGACTCTCTGGGCGATTTTCAACCCATTCCGCCACCCATGTCCGCTGGAGTTGAACAGACGCGATTAAGGGATTCTATTCAGGGTACTAATTTTCAGCAAGAAAAGTCCATGTTCTCTTCCAATGTTAGCACCTCACAGCACGCGATGCCTGCGAACATTACAATGGCTGATGTCGAAATGCAAAAACGTTTTATACCCAATTATGAGACCATTTACAAGGATCAACAACAGAATAATCCGAATAATCAGAATAGTCCTAACAATGTTTCTTTTTACAATGCGCAACCGATGCCAGCCAATGAATCTGTTCTCATAGAAAAACTCAATTATATGATCCATTTATTGGAAGAACAGCAAGATGAACGCACTAACAATGTCACGGAAGAAGTCATTTTATACTGCTTTTTAGGTGTATTTATTATTTTCATTGTGGATTCTTTTGCCCGTGTTTCAAAATATACCCGATAGAAGAAAAGAAAAAAGAAAAAAGGAAACAAATCGAATCATAAAATAATCAATACTTTATTTTTATGCACTGTAGGATGAGCATAATTATAAAAAAAATAAGCAGCTGGCACGACAGATGAAGGCCATGTTTTTTGTTTTAAATTGGCAATAATGCAGTCATTATCTCCAATATCTTCTACTACTAGATGGTGATACAAATTTCCATTTCTTGGTTTCAAACATATTTCAGAAACTGTTTGTTTGAATCCATGTATAAAAATATTTTGCATTTTATTGGAATTGCTATTTAAAACAGAGGCAAAGCAAATAAGTGCTTCCTCACTCTTTTTAATCTCTGTACAAGATTTCTTGAAAAAATAAGCACCGACCACCCCAACTTTATCTTCTAAAAGCAAATAAATGAAAATATTATTCGATTTCATCAGCGCCATTATATTTCCCGGGTCTGTCATTATACTAATATCAAATTTTTGTGTTGAATCTCGCAAAAAATCATACAAATGATGTATATTGCTAGTTCCGCATTCTATCAGGGAATAAGGTGCCAACAAACCCGATGGTTTGGACCAATTTTTCATGGAAAAAATAGGCATACCGAAGACGCATAGAGGAACGATTCCTGTTAATTGGCCTTCTCTCTTGAAAATACTAACTTGAATTTCCCTATTTAAAATACGCTGATTATAATGATGCGTTGCAATAATCTGCGGTGCTATCCCTTTCTTTCTTCGTGCAGGATCCACGCATAAATAATCCACGTAATAAGCGTCGAACCGACTCGTAGTGCCTTTTTTTAAGCGTACATGAACCGGTCTAGTTGTCATGACGCCAATGGGTTTCTCGGTATTGATAATATCTCCTGTTTTTCCATCATGTAAGACGAGAGCATCCTTATAGAAGGAGAGAAAACATGCACTATTGTGTCCTTCAAAGTAGGGTACAATGTTTGATTCTTTTGGCGAAAATTGATTATCGCCATTGCGTAAATAATATTTATTGATGAATCGGATGAAACGGGTTTGATCCATTGCCTTTACATTTTTTCCAAAGGTGAGGGTTTCTACATCTTTAAAATTAGTATATCTCGTTTTCTCGGGAAGAGATTTATTGATAATACCTGAATAAAAGAGGTAATAGCTTATATCATATAGATGAAAAACGGGTTGATCCGCCCAGAATCGAAATCGGAGTTTCACGACAACAATAATTATCAATATAAGAGAGATAATTCCAAATAATATGATGTTTAGTAAATTCATATTATTTTTAGAGAAGTTTAAATCCGCTTTTTACCTCTTTGATTATTAATGTTTTTTTAATTATATTATAATATAAATATAAATATAAATATAAATATGTCAAGGCTGCTTGAGACACAAAAATTAGGAAGAGTGCTTCAGGCACATAAATCGGAATATTTAAAAATTCCTTCAGGTATAATAATTAAATGTAGTGCTACTAATTGGAAGGGTAAATATGATTTTGATTTCCAACCAGGAGAATCATTACCCAATTGGGATCAAGATATACATTATGCAAATCAGATTTCAATATCAAGTAGCGGTGATAAAATACTTATGCTCTTGATTGAACGTTCAGGTATGAATGACGCAATTGTATTTTTATTTAAAGATATTCATGGTTATTATGAAGAAATTAACCAAGAACTCGCATTTTCTTCATTAAGAAATCATTTTTATAATAATTTAGACGATCCTCTTAAAGAATATTTTGACGTAGCTCAGGAGGAAGTAAGTATGATTATGGTTTCAAGATTTGCAATTCAGAGTATACCAATTCATGGTAATCCCTTAGACTATAAAACGATACAGACTGAATTAGCGGCAGATGCAATAAAACCTATAATGTGCGCAGTTTCATTTACAGATAATGATGCAGGTAGAGAAGCAGAAGCAGCCGCGGCAGAAACAGCACCAATAGAAGCAGCAGCACGCGAAGCAGTAATAAGAGAAACAGCAGCACGCGAAACAGCAGCACGTGGTAGAAAGAGAGGTCCTGCTCCTTCTTCTGCAGCTGCTGCTTATGCTCCTTCTTCCGCTGCTGTTAGTTCAACACGTGGTAGAAATAGAGGTATTGCTCCTTCTTCCGCTGCTGTTAGTTCAACACCTGGTAGAAAGAGAGGTCCTGCTGCTGCTCCTCCTGCTGCTGATCCTCCTGCTGCTGATATTGATCCTGAATTGGAGGCTTATTGGGCTGCTTATGCTGATTATGCAGCTTCTTCCGCAGCTGCTCGTGCTCCTTCTTCCGCTGCTGTTAAGAAATCTCGCACAGGCAGAGGCGGTAAAAAAAGAAAAGGGAAAATGACAAAAAGAAAAATGATGAAAAAAAGAAAAACGATGAGGAAAAGAAAAATGACAAAAAGATAAAAAAATAATACGACCTTTCCCGTATTATTTTTTACAAGTTTTTATTACAAGTTTTTATTACAAGTTTTATTACAAGTTTTATCTATTTTTGAAAAGCTAATTTAGAGTCACCGAGTTCCAAAAAGGTTTCTGATAAAACGCCTTCTGTCATAATAATGCCATGGCAATCTAATTCAAAGTGATAATATTCGATGGTTTCATGCGTATCCTCTTGTACAATGGTCTCACCATTGACTAGATTTCGCGCAGCAACTATTTTACCATCAAGAATCATACGATGGCCGGGCGAGACAAACAACTCATTTTCAGGAATAAATTCACCTAGCGAACCGACCTTGAAACAAACGGGCAAATCAGATGCATCATGTCTATAAGAATTAAATTTTCCAATCCATTTAATAGGGCTAGTTTGAATTTTTTCATACAAAACAACTTCTGAATTATCTAGGATCAACCCATGAATAATAACTTTATCTTCAATTTGTAAGTCTTCAATAAAAAAATAACCGCGTTCGGTAAGAATTTTAGTTCCTTTTAAAAAACAAGCAACGGTTGAATTTAAAGTGGTATTTGTTGATGTTATTGTTCCTTGATTTGTTGCTCCTGAGAACGAGAATGTTCCTGCATACAAATTTCCATTTATTATTGCATTTGTTGTAGTAATTGTGGGACTATCTCCACCTTGTTGCCCATATGCAAGAAAAATGCCAGGTATTGTACTATTTGGACCAGTTGTGCCATTTAATGTAATTCCATTTGGTACAGACCAAAAAATAGTTGATGGATCTACTCCTGTGTAAATAAAATTACAATTTGTAAATGAAATATTGCCATTCAGAGAGGCAATATAAGTAATATATTGCCCTGCACCGTTAAATGTTATGGTTACGCCATTTAATGAAAGAGTAGAAGTAGCATTCCAATAATATACTATCCCTGGATTTAAAGTTACCGCGCTAGAACTTGGAGTTGGAAACGGTTGCGCTCCTGCTCCGGCTACATTAAAAGCATTCACAATTGCATATACTAATGTTTGCATTTGGCTCATTGCACTTGTTGCAGTAGCATTAGGATATGATAGAGCAGTTCCACCAGAAAATGTTCCTGTAATAGAGCCACTTACTGTTCCAAAGCCATAATTTGCTACACTACTACTACTTATGGTAGTAGTACCAATACTGGTAATGGCCCCACCTCCAAGTAAGGTATAAGTATTAAGAACATTATAACTGGGATTAGTCAAAAAACTTATAGTAGTCATCTCTTTATATTATAAAAAAATATAATATAAAATTAAAATTAAAATTAAAATTAAAATTATCATTCCTTTTTAACTCGGTTTCACCTAAATAAATTAAAATATATCAAAACCTGATTTAGAGTTACCTAGTTCCAAAAAGGTTTCTGATAAAACGCCTTCTGTCATAATAATGCCATGGCAATCCAACTCAAAGTGATAATATTCAATGGTTTCATGGGTATCCTCTTGCACAATGGTCTCACCATTGACTAGATTCTTCGCAACAACCATTTTACCATCAAGAATCATGCGATGTCCGGGCGAGACAAACAAATCTTTTTCAGGGAGAAATTCACCTAAAGAACCGACCTTGAAACAAACGGGCAAATCAGATGCATCATGTCTATAAGAATTAAATTTGCCAATCCATCTAATAGGGCTACTTTGAATCTTCTCATACAAAACAACTTCGGAATTATCTAGGATCGATCCATGAATAATGACATTATCTTCAATTTTTAACTCTTCAATAGGAAAATATCCACGGTCGGTAAGAATCTTGGTCCCTTTTAAAAAACAAGCAGTTTGTGGGTTTAAAATAACGCTAGTTAAAGTTGTGTCTCCTTGATTTGTTGAGCCAGAAATTAAATTCCATGCATACAAATTACCATCAAAAATTGTATTTATTCCCGTAATAAATGGCGTGTATGTAGTGTCTTGTCCATATGAAAGAAATATACCGGGTATAGTAGTGGGTCCAATAACAGTAATTCCGTTGTTACTATACCAAAAAATACTCGATGGATCAACACCGTTATAAATAAAGGTGCAATTTGTAAATTTAATATAACTTGTATAACTATTATAAACAGATATAATATATTGTCCAGACCCACTAAATGTTATAGTTTGACCGGTTAAATCAATGTCATTACCATTAGATGGTCCATATGATCCCGGAGTTATAGTTGCCGAGCTAGTTGGAAATGAATAAAAAGGAGATGAATTGATTACATAACCAACATTTAGATATAAATTTAATATCTGAGCATATGCTGCAGCAGAATTAGGATAATTATTTTGTATTCCACCTGTAAAAGTTCCTGTTCCTGTAATAGAACCACTTGATGTTCCATATCCATAATTTGATGAACTACTATTTATTACAACAGATGTATTATTAGTAATTGTACCACCCCCGAGTATTGTATATGTATTTAATTCATTATACGAAAGATCAGTCAAAAAATAAATATCGTTCAGGTTGGTAGTGCTGATAGTATTTCCAATCAATGATACTACAGCATTGGAATATAAATTACCAGTTACAGTCGTGGATTGTTTTAATGAAATTAAAGTTCCCGCAACAAAAATACCATATAAGAATTGACCACCTGATTCATCATTGATTTGTGCAGGTGAATACCAATAAATATTAGAAGCAGATGTTGTAGCTAAAATAGTTTGACTAAAAGAAGCTTTAAAATTTATATTAGGAGGTGGATTAAGAGTTGAATTCATACGGATAACAATTTGTCCTGGCCCACTAAATGTAGTTATTGCATTAAAATTTAAATCTCCTGATCCGGTGTATTCATACACAACCGCTTGATCCGCGATAGGAGAACTAAAAGTAGTTGGAATAGTAGAGTTAGTAAATTGTATAGGAACAACAGCCAATGACTTTATTGCTCCTATTAAAGTTGCGGAAGTAGTACTGCTAGTTGTTCCTAACTCACTTATTGCTGTTGAGGCAGGTGGTAAAGGACCACTTTGAAGATTTCCGCCAGTATAACTTCCGCTAACACTGCTATTAGTGTTAGGAGAAACGCCATATAATGGAACAATATTATTAACCTGCGAATTATTTATTGTTGTGCCAGTTCCAACACTTGTAATAGTAGTTCCACCAAGTATAGCATAAGTATAAAGCGTAGAATAAGAAGGAAAGTTTATTGATGTTGCCATCTCTTTATATTATAAAAAATATAATATAATAAATTATAAAAATACCGTTCCTTTTTAACTCGGTTTCACCAAAATAAATAATTTCTGATATTCATATCCACTCTTGATCATGTCAATTTCTCCCTGCATAATAAATCCGACTTCTCTGGCTAAGGTCAAAATTCGATCTTCCGATTCCATATATAACACATGCTCATTGCGCCTAAAAGGCTTGCCTGTTTTACGATTCGTGAATTTCTCTATGAATTTCGCAGTATCGGAACCTTCCGGCAAATCAAAATTAGACTTGTAAATGAAATCGTCAAATGTTACTTTCGATTCCGTAATGCGTTTGTCAGCATAACGCTGTCCAGATAAAAGGAGCAATGGATTTGCTGGAGGAATAACAGGATCAAACATGTCTCTATCCACAACATGGATTACCAGAGCACCACCAGACTTCAACCAATACATGCAGTTCTTGAAAAAGGTCAGCTTATCTGGAAAATAATAGAGTGTAAAATACATGCATAAAATATGAGTAAAACTATTTGCCCTAAACTGCATTGCCTTTAGAACATCCCCTTGAACAAAGTTATAATCTGGATAATATTCTTTGGCTTGTTTTATCATCGAACTACTAATGTCAATACCGACTGCAGGAATATGCTGCGCTTCCAATGCAGCGACATGGTGTCCTGTTCCACAACCGACGTCTAAAATTATACTCTCAGACGTGGGCTGTGTTTTTTCAATAATTTTACCAATTTCATAGTTATCTTTGATATTACTGAACACCAATTGATCGTAGATACTGGAATAAAAGTCATCATATATGTCTGTGCCAGATTTGAATTCAAAGACATCATTCTGCTGATATCCTTCTTGCTTCTTGTCATTTTTTTTGAAAGTTACCACAACAATTAAAAGAATGACAATCAGTATCAATATTTTTGCCCAAAAAGATAGTTTATGATAAAAATTAGTTATTGGGTTGAAGAATTGTTTCATAATATATATATGTTGTTGTTATTTTTTTTTAGTATTGATTTTATTATATACTAAAAATGGATGTTGTTACAGAAATTAATGATATAAGAGAACAAAAAGACTTCAAGGGAATTACCTTTTCTGAATACAAAAAAACAGACGCCAGAAAAGAATTACTAAATAATTTAATCACATCCAAAATAGAACCGGCGTGTTATTGGTCAGCCGAATTTATATGTGCTGGACATTATAGCGATTTATGGGAAATCATCTTATTTTTTTATAGCAAATACATTCATTTAGGAAATCCTAAAATGGCGATTTATTTAGAAATGCGAATCAATCATTTTAAAGATATTATTCGCAATGGATATGCACAGCATGAAATTCGCATGAGAAACAATGAAAAGATTCGTAAATTATTTTGTGAAATCATCATTATTTTGTGTCATGCAAAAAGAAAGCATAGTTTTCAAGAAATAAAAGTGAAAATAGAAGATTTCGATCTAACACAAATTTCGGATAAATTGAAAGCACCCAATATTACATATGGACAAGATATTATGCAGAACGAAGACCCCAAAGAATTTTTTATTGCCATCAATGAATTAGCGTACCATATAAGCGAAAGTGGAAAGAATACATTGTCTGCTTGTTATTGGATAGAATGGATTATTGAATTTGAAAAAATTTGTAAAGCAAAGAAGGAGAAATGTCGATGCGCTCGCCGCGATAAAATGCCAGTAGATTCAATCCATCAAATGGACATTGTTTGGCTTATTTGGGATGCATTTATTAAAGAAGCCGAAAAACGACAACATCCTCTCATCAAAAAAATTACGGATTCGCTGCTTCGGCTTTTTACATTGAAATATTCTTCCGGTATTTTCAAGAAACGAAAATATATCATGTACTATGCAATCTCTTTGCTTACAGAAAACATATATTTAGACGAGGAGATTATCAAAAGTAAAGAACAGGTTAGCAGTATTATATCAAAAATAGATATTATTTATAAACAAATTAAAAAAAATGAACAAAGTCCCAAAATGGATTATTTATTTGACGGAACAAAAAAAAGCAATGTTGATAAAACGATTGAAAAGTTGGAGAAAATGAACCAATTTGGCGAGACGTTTGTTCCAAGACTATAAAAATACAAGTTTTACCGAACAAATAAAATATGTATATATATAAACAATGCCGACAAGATACGTTAAAAAATTTAGACAAAGAACCAGAAAAAATAAGGGATCAAATTCAAAGCCTGCGTCGTTCGAAAAAGAAATGGTTCTTACTTTTTTGCACATGTTGAATACCATAAAATTATATCACTGGAAAACTCGCAGTTATGCTACACACAAAGCAACAGATAAGTTGTATTCCGATTTGAATGATACAATAGATAAATTTATAGAAATATTATTGGGAAAATATGGTGATCGAGTGAATCTAACGGGTGTGAAATCGATCCCTCTCTGTGATTTTACAAGCGAAGAAGAGTTTAAACAAGAAATTATGCAGTTTAAAAAGTTTCTAGTTCAATTAGATAAGAATCTAGTGTTGAAACAAATGTCAAATTCAGATTTATATAATATTCGTGATGAAATGCTTGGACAATTGAATCAACTATTGTATCTTCTAACATTCAAATAAAATATAATTTTTTGCTTTCTTTACAGTATTTTGTTATACTTTTTTTACAGTATAATATAATATGGATTCTTCGACTAATTATTCATCTTCCAATTATTTAGGAACAACAAGTTTAAATTCAAACCCCGGTCCCACTTTTGTAGAATGGATCCAAAGTATTACCTGGGAAACATGGCTCATTGTTATTATTGTTCTTGCTCTTCTCGGATTTAATATCTTCTATTATGTAGCTCAAGGAACAGAAGGTATTCATGAAGTATTTGCTCCCATATTAAGTTATTTTGGTAATGTTACAGCGGATACAACAAAACAAGTAGTGAATACTGCTGCCGTCGGCGTAACAGGTACAACCAACGCATTTGCATCGACAGTTGATACTAGTTTGAGTGCATTGCAAGGCACGCCTATTCAAAATCAACATATTATGCAAAATGCAAACAATGCACTTGCCAATACATTAAATAGTGCTAGTCAAACAACGATAGCAGATAATAATACTTTTACTCAAAATTTAAATTTAAATTTAAAACCGGAAGAGCAAATACAAGGAGTGCAAGCAACCAGTTCCTTGCAGCAAAAGGAAGGATGGTGTTATATCGGAGAACAACAAGATTACCGGACTTGTGCTTCTGTTGGTGTGAATGACGTGTGCATGTCAGGAGATATTTTTCCTACACGAGATATTTGTATTAATCCAAGCTTGCGCCAATAATGAATATTTTTTTTTATGTGTTATAAAAAATATTTATTTTATCAAAAAAATCTGTTTAAGAGCTAGCAAACAAAGATGAATATACAGTTTCATAGTTGGCCTCTACCGCACCATTTGGGTTTGTAGAAAAGTCGCCATGTTTCTTGAACCAGTACTGCATCAAATAGTTATTCACAACGGATGCATTATTGAAAAGAAATTGTGTCGTACCAACGGGATCGCCTGCAGGAACAACACCGTTGCTTGCTTGAACGAGGTACAAAGACTGTAAAATAAATTGAATGTTGTCTGTAGTAACAACTGCTGAATCGGTTTGAACAGTGATACTAGTTACAAGGTCCGCTGAAGCAGCATAGGTAGAGAATCCGGTTGAAACTGTTCCACTTGTACTAGGATTATTCGAAACCGACGAATAGGAAAGCGATAATACTGCGGAAATTTCAGAGGGATTGGGAACAAATCCATAGGTGTTAATTGGCTCACCAGTACCACTTGTTACAACATTTGCATCGTAACATAATGGACTGCTTTTGGTGAATAAACAATAATTTTTATTAGCGCTGGCAGAAGATCCGGATGCAGTAAATTTATAAGTAAATGTATTGTTATATGTAGCATTGCTCGATTTAATAACAATCTGAGGCAAACTTATATTACTAGCAGCAAAGACATTCATGCAAAACTGTTGAAGTTTTCCAAGAGTCATTCCAGTATTCACTGGGATAGACCACGAAATCTGATTTCCACTGGTAGAATTACGGAAAAACCAACCATCACCGGTGTAAGCGGGAGTTGGAAGGCCTGTCAATGTGTAAGGGATGGGCAAAGGCGGGCAGCTTGTTCCCCATACTGAGGTCACTGCATTTATAGGAAAAGTATTTTGCGCTTGAGTCATGACATTGGTAACACTTTCTTTGATTTGAGATGATTCTTTCAGTAACCCATCTACACCTTGAGAAGCTGATGAACCCTCAATCTTTTGGCAAATCTCGAATACATTTTTAAATGTTTCCAAGTTATCCGCGATATTATTATCTAAAATCAAATTTAGACGCGCTGTTTGGTTGAAAATTTGTTTATCAACATAACTTTGCGTTGTCAATTTATTGCTTGTTGCGGTAGTGAAAAAGTTGGGATCCGCGGTCAATGCCAAAGCTGCGGTCGTATATGTTGTATTCGTTGCAGATGCAGGAGCAATGTATCCATTGTAAGATGTAGTTACAGATGCATCCGAAGCCTTAAGATTAAGTTGAGTAGAACCGGAACCATTCACATTAATATCAGCTGTGGATGTTAATACACCCGTTGCAGAAACAGCGTGCTGTCCAGCGGAACCAACAGTCAAAGAACCAAGAGCTGTCACATTACCGCTAGCAGCTAAAATAACCTTTCCACCTACATTTACATCTGCGGTACTGACAACACCAACAGAATTGAGAGATCCGCTTGTCGAAAGAGTACCCGCAGACGAAACAACAAGCTGACCGGCTGAACCAATGGTTAAAGATCCAACTGCTGTTACATTGCCATTCAACGCACTCAACACGACTCTACCACTATTTACATTGACATCGCTAACAGATGCAAAAGACCCAGCAATAGACATATTACCATTTCCAGCACTGAGAACCAATTTTCCAAAATTGACGTTGATGTCACCGACAGAAGCAATAGAACCTTGAACGCTAACATTTCCATCATTACCAAGAACAATTTTATTTGCGCTATTTGTAGAATCTCTAATAGTAAGATTTGATGCGGATGTAATAGTTCCTGCTGTGTATAAAGCACCTGTTGAACTAGTAACATTAAAATTCGATCCAATATTTACATTGCCGGAAATAGTTGCAGTTCCACCTACCGTTAAATTGCTTCCAGCTGTTACAGCGCCTGCGCTACTAACAGTAAAATTGGTTCCACCAACATTGATCGAGTTGGAATTAATAGAAGTTGCAGATGTAATGTAACCAGATCCGGTTGTTATTAAATTACCACTTGTACTTAAAGTTCCATCAGGCGAAATAGTCAAAGATTGTGTTGCGCCATCTGTTTTCAAGATGGTTAAACCTTCGGAAGTAACTGTCGAGCTGGTGTAAATTGGCAAACAAGTGGTCAAGCTACTATTTGCTACACCACTATTGGGAGACGTGAGAACTACGTTATTACTCGCCAAATAGAGTGTTTGACCTGGAGTAAAAGAAGGGAACTGAGGCGGCATACTATATTTTATCAAAATAAGTTAAATTTCACCAATAATATTATTTATTATTTTAATAATCAATTAATAAAAAGTTGTGCCTTAATCTTAACTAATTGTAAAGGTCCAGAAAGGAACATTTATATTAAAATTTGTAGAAATGGGTTTTTGCACTGGTGTATTTGTAATATTCATGAATTGAAATTGAATTGCCAAATTTGAATCTAATGCATAATTATATAATCCGCCTAGTTTCATGGGCGCAAAAAAATCATTGCATAAGAATGTAGAATGGCTCGACGTTTGAATTTGTACAGTATTTTCTGATATATTGAAAATTTTAATATTGGACAAGTTTGCAGCTGAACTAGGAATGATTATATTTCCTGTAATACTTTCAACAATATATATTGTATTTTCGCTAACTGTAAAATCACCTATAACATTACTAATATAATATGGACCGTCCAATATAACACTGTTTAATCGTATATTATTACTATTCATAATCCATATTTTGGAATTATCTGTTTGGATTAGCTGAAAAGCATAATGATTAGAAGAATCTAAAATATAGCTTGATTCGCCCGTCAATGGAATGTAGTAAGTATTATAGATTAGATTGGAAGAACTAATTGTTACGGGATTGTTCGATAAATTATAAAATTTTATTATAGTTAAATTAGGTAAAGTATCATCCAGCGAAATATTTCCACTTGATGAATAATTATTTATAATGTAATAATCAGAAATTGGTGTAGAAATTGAATAATTGTTATTATTATTATTTATGTATGTAATTATTGGATTTGTATTTAAATTTTGCACACCGGATTGAATAACATTAAAATCTGCAAAATAGGTAATTTTAGTTTTATCTGAACTTACAACTGATGTTAAAGTGGATGCTTGATTTGCACCTACTAATACGTTATTTGCACCATTTTTACTAGAATAAAATTCATTATAGAAATAAATAGTTTCCTTTGGTGATTGTAAATTGATTGCTTTTGAAGTAGCATTAAAAAATGTATAAAAGGATAGATTTTGAAAGTCTTCCGGTAAGATCATGTTTTGTCCATTGAAATTGTAGATCATATAAATACCAATATTTCCTACAATTAAATCACCTGTACTCACAGTATCGATCGCGTAAATATTATAATTATCGAGAACAATACTCTCGGTTTCAGTTGTTGTTGTTGTTGTGGTTTGAGAAAATGGCTGCGTCGTATTCGCTGCTTCAATGAATTTCGCTCCAACCGGCCATTTACCTCCAGCATCGGGATAAGTAAGACGATTCTTGGGATACACTGTTGGCAAATTATCATTATAACAAAGAAGCATAGGTGTTCCTGGAACATCGGAAGCAGTCGTAGAAAAACATTTGTTGGAAGCAGTTACTTCAATAATTTCACCTGTGCAAATATTTTCTACCACATTGCAAACAAGACTGCCGCCATCGGGAATAACGATGGGTGCAGCGGGCACAGCGGGTGCAACCTGTGGCGGCATAACAGGACCTTTGCCTGTCTCGGGGGGTATAGGTGGCACGACTGGAGCATTTGATTGTGAAGAGGTTGCGCGTTGCGGCAATGCTTTATTTATGGATCTTGGTGGTAAAGTACATGTCAAAGGATCTAGTGTTGGAACCCCATCTGTTGTTATATTAAAATAATTGACGCGCTTCAAACTTTTCGTATTTGGCTGAGAAGACGTATCTGATTGTGAGGCCCATGTTGTGTTTCCATTTCCATTCACAATTTGAGCATATTGTTGCTGCTTTGTTAAATTAGAACTATTTGCTTTATATTGTAAAACATTGGCTTTTTTTAAACAATATAATTGATAATAATATTGTGATTTTAAAATAGGTATTGTAGAATAAGGTAAAGTAATAAAATCGCCTGGTGTTTCTTGTATAGAATTTGTATTGATACATATATTCTCAACTCTACTCCACGCCCTAGGCGGCACTGGTAAATAATATGGGCCTAAACATGACATGTATTACTATACAAATATATTTTTATTATAGTAATACGAATACGAATACGAATACTTGATAATACTTAATATCACTTTTTATTGGCTGCCATAAAAGTACCATCGCAAAGATAAGTAATCCAAAGTACTTTTATTTTTTGGATCGCCAGCACCACCCGAAACAACCTTGGTATTGGGTCCATTTTGCATAATCTCTCGAATGGTTGTCATTGAAGCAGAATAATTGTAATAAGCTAAATTGGAAATATATCCGGAAAATCCATTGTCCATCGCAATATAGACATCTCCATAATTTTGCTTCGGAACACCCATTAATTTAACAGACTTGGTAATAATGCCATTAATATAGACATCTAGTGTAGTATCCTTGCAGCGTATAATGACATTGATCCATTTGTTCAAAGGAATATCAGAAATAACAATCTCTTCATTAATTACGTTGAATGTATTCATAATAACCACTAATGCATTTGTATCGGGTGCAATATATAATCCGGGCCCATTGTTTGGAAAATTGAGACCATTTTCGGCAATGGCATCATTTCCCTTGTGAAAAATATGCTTATATTTTCCGGCCATATATTGCAAATCGTCAATCATTATCCATACGGACCAGGTAAATTCAATACCACCCGCTTGATTGACAGAACGTAAAATAGTATTAGCATCTTTTGAATCTGGATCTTGTGGAATAATCAACATCTGTTTCGCATTTACCATTCCATCAATAAGGAGAGGAGATCTTAGCGCTGTAAAAGACCATGACATGATTGAAATGGATAACCGCAATAAAATAACAAAAACAAAAATTACAATCAATAAAAATATTATTTTTGCTACTAAACTATCAGAATTCATGAAATTACTAATTCCATTATTATTTCCATATTCTTGGTCGTTATACATATATATATTATATATAAGAAAAACGAAAACACAATATAGCCTCAATAAATAAAATACATATAGTAGAATAAAATAAAAATTAGTGTATAATAGATTTATATGGTAAAACCATTACTTTCTACACCATTTTTTGTGAAAGACACCTTAACATTATAGCTAGCAAACATAGATCCACCATAACCTTCCTTGTAAATATCCCACGCGGTTTGAGGATTAGTGGCATTCGGAAAATATTGAAGTTTTCCTGTCCATCCAGAAAACCCTCCATTCGGCGTGACATAAACATCCGCGTCGGTATTAATCATTGCAATTCCTGGTAATAAACAAGTATTTACTAATTTTCCATCTAGATAAATATCCATAGTGCGACCATACACACTCATCAATAAATTTGTCCATGTTTGAATAGGGACGTTATTTACCGTACATGTATGAACTGTGGTGTTGGAAGTTGTTTTTGCATTTTCGGCGGCACAAGTTAATGCAATATTTAAATTATTTTCAATGGCGCCAAATGAAACTAAAGGGCATGGATCAACGCCTCCTACATCTGATACAGATCCGGAAGTTGTGGAGGATGTAGGTCCGCCCATTCTACCAAATAGCACTTTTCTCTCATTGTATCGATAATTCCAATCATCAATGTAAAACCAAATTGAATATGTGAAATTGCTAGCATTTGTACGAGATGAATTTGATGTCAATTTATTAGCACTAATTTGTTGTTGTGTTGTACCAGGCATGATACCCGAGGTTAAAGTGCTGGTAGTCGAAAGGAAGTATTGGATTACAATATATATTAATACAAGAATTACTATTATGAGTATTATTTTACTAATATCCATGATATATTTATATTATAGAAATAGATTTTTTTATTCATAATTATTATTCTTGAAATACCAGTCCCATGATATATAGTTATTTTTATTGTAATAAATTTTATCTATTGATATTTCATTTTTAATATCTTCTTTGTTTTTGCTTATATCAGTCATTGCATTTTCTAAACTGTTCAAATAGGTTTCATTTTTTGATATTTCTATAGGTTTATTATTAACTATATTAGGCACTTGCTCTAAAATATTAATAATAGTATCGGGTGAAGAAGAATGCGTTGGAGGAGTTTTATCTTTAAAAAACTGATATAAATTTTTGACTTGGTTTGCATGAATAGATTTGTTAAAATAATTTACATTGCAAATTCCGCCTTGAATTCCATTATTTGAACCGATTTGCAATACATCCAATTTTTGATACGGGATCGTTTTTACAACGGATTTTTTTAATTCACCGTTGATAAAAATATCAAATATATTGCCACTATAATTTACAAGAATATGATTCCACTTTTGTAATAAGACATCTTTGAATGTATATACCACCTGGGTTTCTGCATCATTGTCTGAAAATTGTAATGTAAAAATAAGCGTATTATCTACTGGATTAAACATGATATTGGGCTTGTTTCCATAATTTAAAATGGACATGTATTGACTTAGACTGGATGGATTGGTTGAATCAAAAAATACCCACATAGAAATAGCGTAATGATAATTAAATTGCATTGGATTATTTTCATCATTTAAATCAATCGTACTTGTCTGATTCAATGTCTGATAAGAGGCCAAATTTGTTTCTTGATTTAAATAAACTGGTTGATTTACTAGAAGAAGCCCGCCTTGACTGGTTACTTTTTTTTCTATATATGGATAAATTAAATAAATACCTGATGCAACAAGAAGAAGTACCAAATACACTAGATACGATGCCGTATTTTCATCCGTTATTTTCATTTTTGGTAGATTCGAATCTTTCGTTGGCTTTGGAGAATACTTTGATGCAATACCAAATAAAAATGACAATTTATCGACGATGCTAACAAAAATACAAGGTATGTATAAGAGGGTATTTACGATAAGACGAAGCAACGGACTATTTTGGTAAAAAGATGTGCTTGAAAAAATTTTAAATGTTAAACCAAGAATGATTAAAATAATGAATAAATTTAACAGAAATGATACAATCCCCGAAGAAGTAGAGAGAGACTGAATATTTACCACTAACCAATAAATAAGAAGACTTGAAAAACTAAGTCCAAATAATAATAATAGAATTTTTTGGAAAATGGATCCATAATCAGAAATAGAACTTTTGGTTGCTTCTCCAGTAAGACCAGCGATCTCACTAGGAAACAGGCTAAGTATAAAAGAAGTAATCCAAGCGATAAAAATAAAAATAAGAATAACAAAGGTTGTTGATTTGGTATAATCACTACTATTTAAAAATCCACCAGGATAAGAAACAAGACCGACAGTGAGCAAAATTAAAAATAATAGGAATATGCAAACATTTATTATGGTGTAAGGATTAAATCTACTTAAAAATTCTGCATTATTATTCGAATTGTTGGGAAAGGACATGAGTGTTAATAAATATAGAAATCCAAATATGGCAAGCAATATGCTAATCACTAAATAAGGACCTAAATAGGTTGAGATATACTGATTCGGATCAAAAAAATATAATAAAGATAAAAATATAATTAAACAAAAATATAGGATACTATATTTGATGCGGTCCGTTGTTCGATTTGTATTCAAAAAATCGCCAACTGTTTCTTTTACGCTTAAAAAAAATAAAATAACTGCAAAAACTACAGTCAATGGTAAAAGAAAATAAGCATAACTATTTACTTGTTCCGGTGTTAAAATATTTTGATATAAAATAATAAAAAATACAAGATACAACACTACAAAAATCAAATAATACGATCCAGTAAATGCGGACAGTACAGATTGAAAAAAATCTGGATATTTTACGTACAAAAATACTAAAATAGCAAGAGTGAATACTCCTGCAATGAGAAGAAACGTATTGCCCGAGGTGAATGATGAAGAAGGGGAAGACGTTTGTCCAACATTTTTTCCTTCTGTATAGAGTAGGATAATACTTATTATGCCCAAAATTATCATGACAAAGGTTGAAATATAGAAACTAGTTTTATTTGTATTATTTTTTTTTGTAGAATCCATAATTATATAATGGTTATATTATGCCAATATATAATTTTACCAATACAAAAATAAAAACAAAAAACAAAAATAAAAAACAAAAATAAAAACAGAAAATGTATTATATATTACATATTTTCAAATGCTGTTTTTTCACCGTGGCATTCCCTACACAAGGCAACTAAATTTGTCACGTCGTTGTTGCCTCCATGTTCCAAGCGTTTTACATGATCCACCTCAAACCACGCGGTAAGTGTTTTCTTGCAATGTTTGCATTTCCAATCTTGCATAGAAGCCACATATTTTTTCTTGGTCTCACTTACAGAGCGCTTTGTGCCTTTGCTTCCCGACCTTAGAATACGTTGTTCAGAGGAATTTGATAATCCGTTTATATTTATATTGTCATCATTTTCATTTTCTTCTAAAAATTGTGTAGGTGTAAAGTCTAAAATAGGGTTAAACAGATCCATGGCCGATTTATCAATAGGCATATATTTGACAACATTGTTGGCATGCAGCAAGACGTTCTTAAATTGTTTGGGATCTCTCTTTACCATCAAATAGAAAATAAATCCTAGAAAGGCAAAACCGGCAATTTGTATATATTTTTTGTATTTTGTAAGCATTTTGATATATTTCCAATCATGATAGGCATTATAAATAACAAATGCTGTTATTAAAATAATATAGAGTTCGAATCGCATTATTATATTTTATAGATATTTAAAATATAATTTCTTTGTCTATTTGTTTTTTTCGTAATAGTGATCAATAACAGAACCACTTTTATGTACAGATACCTTTTTTGTTTTTGATGACGATGAAGATGGTATCGTCTTCAATCGTGAAAAATTCATTCTTTGTTGAATTGCATTTTGAAACAATATATTCAATGCTTGCAAAAAAGATTCTACTTTGGCAATATCGATTGGTTCTGTGCTTGTTTCCATAACTAATAATATCATGGATTTTATTGTATTCATAATTTCTTTTTCAACTGGGGTCAATCGGGTTTCATTTTTATATAAATGTTCAAATGTAGGTAGATAAATCATAACAAACCCCCATACATCAATATTTTTCAAAAACACGGTAGTGAAATATTCCATTTCAGCAAACGCTCCATTTTTTGTAAATGCTTGTAAAATGCGAGACAAATATTCAAAAATAAAGTAAAATGTGTAACTATATTCAATAATATCTTCTTTGAATTTACCCTCTACATTAATAAGCGTACCTTCAAACATCTTTTTAAAGATTCCATTAATATTTCGCAAATGACCCGGTCCGCGCTCATCAACCCATGTAATTGTATAATTGATAACAAATGCTCGAATTGCAATAAAATCCGGATTTGGATGTTTCTGCAAAAATTCGCGATACATTTTCGTAAATAAAGAATTGAATAAGACATTCGAAAAAGGCAAATTATATTGAAAAGGTCTATTCAGAAGAACAGATGGTACCTTTCTCTCTTTATGATAAGCAGTTGAAAGACCCCAATCGATGAGTCGTGTTTTCATACTATTACCGCGTTCTTGCACCAAGACATTTGATTCTTTTATATCACAATGATATACTCCCTTTTTATTCATAGGTAAAATTCCATGTATCAATAATCTTTGCAAGGATTCATTCAATGTCTGCAATTTTTTATACTGCGTTGATTTAATAAAATCACCTACATCTATTCCACCATATGGCATAGAGATAAGACTTAATTTGTTCAAATTTTTATTTATATTTTCTTTATCGATTCCGATTTTTGTCAAAGCTCTACATTTTACGTCAAAGTTTTCTAAATCTTGCTTTTCCAAAGGTGCTGGATCACAAATAGAGAATCCTTCTACAAGAAAATAATCCTGATAATTTGGTATGGTTTTGAGTTGCGGTAAATATTTTACAACTTCGCCATATTCTTTCGCAACATGTTTTTTTTTCATCAATTTACTTACGCCATTTTTACGACGCAGTTTTTGAGTTTTGCATTTTAATGCCGGTTTAAAAACGCAACCAAATCCTCCAGATGAGAGAACTTTACCGCCTCTTTTTGTTTTATTTTTATTTGTTTTATTTGTGTGCTTCATTTTTTGAATTTATATATAAATAGAAAAGATTATTCTTTAATACATTGATTTAAATCTGGTGATAATATAACGGAATGAATACTAATTGTTATAGGTTGGAAAAATTAGACTATGCGGATGGCTTATTAGATATTGATGCAACCTATATTATTCATTTAGAAGGGAATGGTAGAATTGATCATATACACGAACAATTAACTAAATATCATCCTTCTAATACAGTGTATATTTTATACAATAAAGGTTTCAAACAGTGCGAAAAAAAACTTCATATGGATGACTCTAAAATAGATTTAATTGATGCATTTCTCTCTATATTTAAAGACGCTCAACAAAAAAATTATGGAACTATTTTGATCCTAGAAGATGATTTTATATTCCATGAAAAAATTAAAGATATACAGGTCCGAAAAAATGTTATGAGCTTTCTTAAAAAGAAGGAGAATGAGCCAATGATTTATATGTTAGGTTGTCTCCCATTTATACAACAACCATATGATTATTATAATAATATACTTTTAATGGGAATTGGATGCCACGCATGCATTTATACTCGAAATATAAGAGAAAAAATTTTACAAAAAGATCAAACAAAAATTATTGATTGGGATTATTACACATTATTTGAAGAGAAAAGATATTTGTATCATGAACCATTGTGCTATCAACTATTTCCAGAAACAGAAAATCAGAAAAATTGGTTTTCATTCTTGGGATTGAAAAATATTCTGATTTATTTATTTCAAACTCTCAAACTGGATGAACAGGTTGAGCCAGGATATAGTATTTTTTACATGGCATCAAAACTGTTATTTGTGTTACTTATATTGTTACTTATATTGTTAATTATTGCGACAAGTGTCTGGATAATGAGGTATCACAAAAAATCTAAATTATTTACAAATGTAAAGATACGGAAATAAAATTCATTATTTATTGTAAAAATAGAGAATGATTCCAATACAAACTGCAATAATAGATGCATACAATATTTTACTTTTTATTTTTGCATAATTCTCCCATTGCTGTTCTTTGGGTCTATATTGCTCATAGTAATTTGCATAAAATTCCCCCAAAGATACCTTCTTTTTCTCTAGACGTTCATTGATTTTATTATGAATAAAATGCATCCAGCGCGTAAATGCATCTCTCGAATCCAAGTAAGGTGATATCGGATATTCATCCAAAAGTTTGCTAAAGTGAGTTGCAATGGATTCGACAGGTAGGAAAAGAGGTATATTTTGCACAAAATCATAATACTTTTTTTTTGTCACATCATTGGGTCGTTTTGGATAAGTTAAAGAAATAGTGTGTAAGAAAAACCAATAATGAGGACCCCATACTTCTGGGTCAAAACCGTGTTCTATACTCATGAGACTACACTAAACTAATATTTAAAAAATAATGTTTAAACATAAATGCAGAATGTTATAGAATGAATAAAAATAATTCTTTGTGTAATAATTGTGGAAAACATGGTCATTTATTTCATCATTGTAAATTGCCCATTACAAGTCATGGGGTTATTGTATTTCGATCCAGTTTGGAAGGGCTGCAATTTCTTATGATTCGACGCAAAGATAGTTATGGATACATTGATTTTATTCGGGGAAAATATTCCAATCAAAACATTAGTCAAATACAAAAAATGATTGATCAAATGTCAAATGATGAAAAGATCCGATTATTAGAACATAATTTTGATGTATTGTGGAAAATGATGTGGGGCGAGAATAATTATATACAATATAGAAGCGAAGAAGCGGTTTCATCGAAAAAATTTGAATCGCTGAAAAATGGGATCGAAGTAAATGGAACTATTTACACATTGGAACAATTGATACAAGAGAGTAAAACAATGTGGAAAGAAACAGAATGGGAGTTTCCAAAAGGTCGGCGAAATTTTCAAGAAAAGGATTTTGAATGTGCTACGCGAGAATTTGAAGAAGAAACCGGTATATCGCGAGACTCGATTTGTTTTATTGATAACATGTTGCCTTTTGAAGAGATGTATATAGGATCTAATTTAAAGTCCTATAAACATAAATACTATTTGGCGTATATGAATCATAGTTCCGATGCATTGTTAAATTATCAGAAAACAGAAGTGAGTAAATTAGAATGGAAAACGATAGAAGATTGTATTTCAGCCATTCGTCCGTATAATTTAGAGAAAATACAAATGATTCAACATATTAATCATGCTTTGAAAGAGTATAGAATATATCTTTGAATATACTTTCGAAAAAAGTATAGCAAAATATATACTTTTAAAATATACTTTTATTGCAAAATATACTTTGAAAAAAGTATAATAGTATAGTATGAGTACAGAAGCAAATGAATTGCAACAACTATATGAAACAAATGAATGCAATATGACACCTTTATCAAAAGAATGCAATCAATTTCAATTACGAAAAGAATATCTTGAGAGAAAAGAGCTTGCCGAACACCCAGAAGAAAATGATTTTTTATATCCCAATTTGAATGATCCCAATTTTATTGTCAAAATTGCAGAAAAAAAGGAGTTTCAAGATACAAAATATGATGGAACTATTTATGATATTAAAGAACGCTCTGAATTGCTCGCCAATGCGGAATTTGAGTTATCCCCTCATCAGGCATTTGTCCGTAATTTTCTCTCATCACAAACCCCATATAATAGTCTTTTGCTGTTTCATGGCCTAGGAAGTGGTAAAACGTGTTCAGCCATCGGAGTTTGTGAGGAACAGCGCGACTATTTGAAATCCATGGGTATATTAAAACGTATTATTATTGTCGCATCACCCAATGTGCAGGATAACTTCCGTCTCCAGTTATTCGATGAGAGAAAGTTGAAACAAGGTCCTGGCGGAATCTGGACAATGCGTGGATGTATTGGTAACAAGTTATTGAAAGAAGTGAATCCTATGAACATGTCCGGTATTTCAAAAGAGAAAATAATTAGTCAAATAAAGTCATTGATAAACAATGCCTATCTATTTTTAGGATATGTTGAATTTTCAAATTATATTGCAAAAACCGAGAATATTGAATTATATCGAGAGAAACATGGTACTATAGAAGAAAGAGGAAAAGAAAGAGACAAAAAAAGGAAAGAAAAGTTATTTGAAAGAAATTTGCAAAATGAGTTTAATAATCGTCTCATTGTAATTGATGAAATTCATAATATTCGTGATTCTGAAGATGGAGAAAACAAGGTCGTCGCAAGTCAATTAATGAATCTTGTTAAAAAGGCGCAACATATTCGACTCTTATTACTTTCTGCGACCCCGATGTATAATAGTTACAAAGAAATCATTTGGTTGCTTAATTTAATGAATTTAAATGATCGCCGCGCGACAATAGAAGCTCGGGATATTTTCGATAAAAATGGAAATTTCAAAATGAATACAAAAGGAGAAGAAGTTGGAAAGGAACTATTGATTCGAAAAGCAACTGGTTATGTTAGTTTTGTAAGAGGAGACAATCCTTATACTTTTCCATTTCGTATTTATCCTTCTATTTTTTCAAAACAAAATACCTTTCAAGATTTGGTCTATCCTGATTATCAAATGAATGGCAGACTCATTGAAAAAAATGAAGATTTTGAAAGATATGTAAAAATGGTGCAAACATTTATGGTTGAAATTGGCTCCTATCAATCCTTGGGATATCAATACATAATAGAGTCTTTGCGCGGTCGTGAAATGACAGTAACTACAAAAGAGGGACAAATCCGGAAAATGCCTTCCTTTGAAAATATGGACTCTTTTGGTTATCATTTGCTAAGACAGCCGTTAGAAGCTCTTATTATTGTTTATCCTATGGAACAATTAGAAGAAATCTTGAGTAAGAGAAAACAAGAAGAAGAACAAGAAGAAGAACAAGAAGAAGAAGAACTATACATCAATCCTAATGATATAACAGGGAAGCGTGGTTTAAAACGTATTATGAATTATATTGATACTGTAACGCCTCCTGTTATGGGTGATTTCGAGTACAAACCACAAATGCTTGAAAAATATGGACGCATCTTTTCTCCCGATGAAATAGGAAAATATAGTTCTAAAATTAAAACTGTTTCTAACTGTATTATCAAATCGGAAGGAGTTATTCTTATTTATTCTGAATATATTCCAGGTGGTATTATTCCGATGGCTCTTGCATTGGAAGAAATGGGCTTTCGCAGATACGGTCAAAAATCCAAAAATCTGTTCAAAGAACCAGCCGCAGAACTCTTGGACGTAGTAACAGGCCAGCCCAGGGTTTCAAAATCAGATAAAAATTTTAAGCCATCAACCTATATTATGATAACAGGTAATCCTAGATTATCACCAGACAATGATGCCGATATAAAAGCAGCAACAAATACAGACAATAAAGATGGGCATAAAATCAAAGTCATTCTAATCTCGCGAGCTGGCTCAGAAGGCGTTGATTTTAAATTTATTCGTCAAGTGCATATTTTAGAGCCGTGGTACAATATGAATCGTATTGAACAAATTATTGGACGTGCTGTACGTAATTTTAGTCATAAAGATCTGCCATTTGAAAAACGAAACGTTCAACTCTTCATGTATGGCACATTATTAGAAGAAAATAAGGAAGAGGCGGCTGATATGTATGTGTATCGAGCGGCGAATTATAAAGCTGTTCAAATTGGGCAAGTTACGCGCGTATTAAAAGAAACAGCCGTGGATTGTGTCATCAATCACGACCAAACAAATTTTTCACAGATTGCAATGGGAGAAACAGTGGAACAAATTCTTTCTAATGGCGTTGTTTTACCTGCATTTGTAGTAGGCGATGCGCCCTATAGTGCAAATTGCGATTATATGGAGTCGTGCGATTTCAAATGCTACCCCGATCAAAAAATTGATATTTCAAAAGAGGATACTTATACCGAATCTTTTATCATGATGAATTCTGATAGAATTTTACAGAAAATACGTGGTCTTATGAAGGAGCGATTTTTTTATAAGAAAAATGATTTATTTCGACTTGTCAATATTCCAAAACCCTATCCACTTGTGCAAATTTACGCTGCTTTAACACAATTAGTAGAAGATAGCAGTGAATTTATTACAGATAAATATGGTAGAACCGGGTATTTGATAAATATAGATGAGTATTATTTATTTCAGCCGAGCGAGTTGAATAATAGGCAGATTTCCATCTTTGATCGATCTGTACCCATCGATTTTAAACATGGATCCATTCATATTGACATAAAAAAGAAGGAAGAATCGGCGATTGATGAGAGACCGTTAAAAGAAGGTACGCAAGAAACTACTGTCGCAATAACTATTATACAAGAATTAAAGAGACAATTTGAAACCGCGGTTCAATACGCACGGTCGGGAGAGAAAATTGAGAGAGGAGATGAAGATTGGTATAAGCATTGTGGAATTACTATGAGAAAAATGATTAAAGAAGGGTTTGATGAAACAGTATTACTGAGTTGTTTGATAGATCATATTGCAGATATGATTCCATTTGAAGAAAAGTTGGAATTGTATCAATATTACTATCAGGATTCTTCCAAAGAATATACAGAAAACACATTTGATTTTATGTTGCGCGAAGTATTTAAGAAAAATATTATCAAAACACCGCGATTTTCTGCTATTATTATGTATTCTAGTTCAAAACGACATATTATGATTTGGGATAAAAATTTTAAAATGTGGGTCAATGCACAGCCTGAAGATGAAATTGAAACTGGAAAAGAAATTAGTAAAAAATACGGTATTACTGCGGATAAATTTGCCCATATTGTCGGGTTTATTGGATTCGAGCATAAAAATCGTTATTTGGTATTCAAGGTAAAAGATATGAAATCATTACGAAACAAAGGCGCAAGATGTGATGATTCAGTAAAATCTAAAAAAATTGTTATTTTAAATGAAATTGTTGGCGAAGAAAAATACAATAAGGAGAATACACGAGGTGCGGTCCAAGAAGAGCTGTGTTCTTTACAAGAACTATTATTGCGTTATTATAATAAGGATAAAAAGGATGATAAAATATGGTTTTTAAATTTTGAGGTGTCTATGCTTTATAAATTTTAACTCTAAGAAACATAGTATTTTATATAAAAATTGAAGAAACAAGTTAAAAGAGTATCTCTATGTATAATAGATTGATGGAACAAGCACAAGCGCAAGCGCAAACACAAAAACCCTTTAGAAATAAACGCCGTGAAATAAAATATAAAGGTATTTATTCCAAAGCTATGATCACGCGAAATATTCGTATTCCTATCAAATATGTCGGAAAAAATATTGAACAGACCATTGAAAAAAATATAGGAATCTTATTCGAGGGGAGATGTGTTGTTGAAGGGTTTGTGAAACCAGGTTCTTCCAAAATTCTTACATATTCAAGTGGAATGGTACATGGAACTACTATTCAGTTTGAAGTAGTGTTTGAATGTTTAGTGTCTTGTCCGGTAGAAGGAATGTTAATTCAATGCGTTGCAAAGAATATCACCAAAGCTGGTATTCGTGCAGAATCATCAGATGAATCGCCAAGCCCAGTTATTGTATTTATTACAAGAGACCACCACTATATGAATGCACAGTTTTCCAATATTAAAGAGGGGGATAAGTTTGTGGCGAGAGTCATTGGACAGCGTTATGAGCTCAATGATAAATATGTATCGGTCATTGCGGAATTAGCGGATAACTCGACGGAAGCATCAAAACCAAGATTAGTTATTGGGTGAAAATACACTTAAAATCAAACCATATATATTTTTACATGGAGCCTACTACAGAAAATTTGAATGCTATCCGAAGTAAAATAGAATCAATGTCTAAATTTAATCATGTTGAGATATTAAAAATTCTTAAGAAATACAATAGTGTTACTTTGAATGAAAATAAATATGGCACGCATGTTAATTTGACCGATATTGATCCTGCCATTTTAGAAGAATTGCATGCTTATATAAATTATGTTGGAACGCAAGAAAATGCATTAAGTGAGATGGAAAAACAAAAAGAACAATTTAAGAATATATACTTTGCAAAAGATAATAAAGATAATCAGGGAAAAATAAAGTAAGTATGCAGAAAAATACGTGCGAAAAGAATACCAATGTTTTTTTAATGTTAAGACCATTTATGCTAACATTACAAAATATGAAGAAAGAAAAGAAAATTGTGGAGAAGAAACTTGTAGAGAAGGTTGCAGCTAGTATTTTTTTTCCAAAGTCAAGAGCTCCGCCGACTGAACAAATGCCTGAACAAAACCCTATACCTAAGCAAATTGTTAATAAAATACTGACTGTAAAAAGCGTGGAGGAAAAAGACAAACTTTTTTCTCCTCGACAAAAAGATTCTTTGTTTTGGTGTTATTTTATTATTAAAAATGGATTTTCTGAGTATGAATATCCGGGGACCACCACATTTGCACGAGAAAAAGAACTTAAATTTCAATATATTGATATGCTGCGATCCAACAAACAGCTATTAAAAATTAAAAAAATTAAGAATTTGCGCGAAGATATCGAAGATGAATTAGCCAATAAGGAAAAAATTGGCATGAAAACATTTATTGCACTTTGTGTTGCAAGTAATATAAATATATTATTTATTCACAAAAAAAAGTGTTTTCAGAGTATTGCTGAAGAAGACGAGCCTCTTTATATTGTACATCAAAAAGAAATGAATAATTATACAAAATATTTTTTACAGACAGAGACAACTAAAGAAGAAATACAAATGTATAAAAATAATTATTATCAATGGGAAAATGTGGATAAGCCATTGAAGGCACCAAGCGCGTATAAATTGGAAGAATTAAAGGCACTCTATGAAAAAATTTGTACGAAAGAGGGAGTAATGAAAGAGGGAGTAATGAAAGAGGGAGTAATGAAAGAGGGACAAATAAAAGGGGGAGTAAAAAAAACTAAAAAAGAATTGTATGATTTATTGGTAATGTCTATTTAAAAAAGTGATAATTTAGAAATGAATTGATAATTTAGTAAAATAGAAAAATGAGAAATGATGTGATGAAATAAAAATTGAAAATAAATTATGATATAAATATATAAACTATATATAACAATGGCATCTAAACAAAATAAGTATGAAAAACCGCATGGAGAACTGCGTGGGGAACTGCGTGGGAAACCACGAGAAAAACCTAATCCACAAATTGAATTTGATAAGATGGTGAAATTATTCGTCAGCAATAATCCATATATCAAAGATATGAAAAAAAACAACGAATTGGAAGTCAGATTTGGCACACGCGGCATAAAACCATTGACAAAGGTGGATTATGATAGCGTGATTCGAAAATTGAAATCTCTTGGATTTGAATGCAGAAATGAACAAGGCGAGAGCATGTTACGCATTCAAAATGAATTTTTAGATGCAAATACTGGGACATTTCAATTATCTCCAATTCGTGCAGAAATTAATGGTTTTCACGGAGTCCAGGAATATTGTAAAAATAATGATATTAATAAAATGCTTTCAACATCGAACATGTCTTATTCTGTTGGATTTTATAAAAAAACAATGTACAAGCATGGTGAAGAACGCATTATGCCAGTCAATTTTGATGATTTTAATTTTCGCGTTAGTTATCAGGTGGAAGAAAAAATGTCTTCTAGTGGAGGCGTAGTAAAGGGAATTCTGGATAATTGGATCAAATCGAAAAAAACATTTCGCTATATAAATCGCGTAACATTTCAGCATTCATCCATTCCCGTAAAAGTGGATGTGAGTATTGTGAAAAGTTCCAAGCTTGTAAATCGTGAATTAGAAAAAACCTACACTACGGAAGAGTCTGGTGTTTTCACAAACCAAGAAATTTATGAGATTGAGCTTGAAGTAGATAATGATAAAATTGGTCCGAATACCGAATTTAACACAGCAGAAGAATTGATGCAGAGCATTCGAAAAGCAATCAAATTTGTTCTTATGGGATTACAAGATACAAATTATCCAATTTCTTATCCCGAACAAAAAGAAGTGTTATTTTCGTACATGAGACTAATTCATGGAAAAGAGCCAGAAAAACCAGCATTTCCAAATGATTTTATAGGTCCTTCTTCTTATACGCTTCAAATTGAAAATATTGTTCCTATTAACGAAAATGCCAATATTCCAAATATCCGTAAAAGTTATACTGTTACAGATAAGGCGGACGGTGATAGAGCATTGCTATTTATCTCTGAAAAAGGAAAGCTATATTTACTGAATACGAATATGAAGGTTATTTTTACTGGCGTTCAAACCAAGACCAAGGAAATATTTAACACATTAATAGATGGTGAATTGATTTATCATAATAAATCAGGTAGATTTATCAATTTATTTGCAGCATTTGATGTTTATTTTATAGACAAGTTGGACGTTCGATCTTATGGATTTTCTAGCGACAAATCAACCAAATTTCGTCTGCCTTTACTAAAAAATATTATACGGAAACTAAGACCTGAATCGGTTGTGCCGGGTGCTATCTCACCCATGCGTTTTGAATGCAAACAGTTTTATCCGACAATTTTAACAGATGACATCTTTTCTGCATGTAAATTTATTATACAAAAAGAAAAAGACGGTCTATTCGATTACGAGATTGATGGACTCATTTTTACACCAGCACTTATGGGCGTTGGCGCGGACGAAATTGGCAAAGCCGGACCGCTGTATAAAACAACTTGGGAATATTCATTCAAATGGAAGCCTCCCAAGTATAATACCATCGACTTTTTGGTGACAACAGAAAAGGGGCCTAATGGGACTGATAAAGTGACACCTATCTTTCAATCTGGTACCAATACTTCATCGGTAGTTCAATTAAATGAATATAAAACAGTTGTATTGCTCGTTGGTTTTAATAATAAAAAACATGGCTATTTGAATCCGTGTAATGATGTAATTGAAGACAATTTGCCGAATTTTAAAGATTTGGACAATGATAAATTATATCAACCTGTACAATTCTTTCCTACTAACCCATATGATAGCAGCGCAGGAATTTGCAATATTATGTTGAAACGCGATGACACCGGCATATCACACATGTTTTCTGAAGACAATGAGGCGTTTGAAGATGATACAATTGTGGAATTTAGTTATGATATGGAAAAAGAGGCAGGATGGCGATGGGTACCGTTGCGTGTGCGTTATGATAAAACAAGTGATTATCGTCAAGGTGGTAAAAATTTCGGTAATGCATATCATGTTGCCAATAGTAATTGGCATTCTATTCACAATCCAATTACAGAAGAGATGATTTGTACAGGAAATAATATTCCAGATGAAGTGGGCGATGATGATGTATATTACAATCGCGTAACAAGCGCAAAGAGAACCCAGGGACTCCGCGATTTTCACAATTTGTTTGTTAAAATGAAACTTATTACAAGTGTTAGCAAACCAGGTAATATATTAATCGATTATGCGTGTGGCAAAGGCGGTGATTTTTCCAAATGGATTCAAGGAAAATTGGAGTTTGTATTTGGAATTGATGTTAGTAAAGACAATTTGGAAAACCGTTTAGATGGTGCTTGCGCAAGATTTTTAAATTATCGGAAAAAGTTTAAGCGCATTCCATACGCTTTATTTGTCAATGGTAACAGCAGTGCAAATATTCGATCCGGGCGGGCCATGTTGAATGAAAAGGCTATCCAAATAACCAAGGCCGTTTTTGGTGAGGGTGTCAATGACGAAGAAAAGTTGGGAAAAGGAGTTACACGACAATTTGGTAAAGGGGCTGAAGGATTTAATATATCGTCTTGTCAATTTGCAATTCACTATTTCTTTGAAAATCAAGTGTCTTTGCAAAACTTTTTGAGAAATGTGGCAGAGACTACTAAACTGGGCGGATATTTTATCGGAACAAGTTATGATGGTAAAACCATTTTCAATATTCTAAAACAAAAGAAATTGGGGGAAAGTTTGGAAATATATGAAGGAAAAACGAAAATCTGGGAGGTTCAAAAAGATTACGAACAAACAGAATTTCTAGATGATATTTCTAGCGTTGGATATCAGATTAGTGTATATCAGGAATCTATTAATAAAATGTTTCCAGAGTTTCTTGTGAATTATGATTATTTAGAAAGAGTAATGGAAAACTATGGGTTTAAACTGATTACTCGAGAAGAGGCTCAAAGCCTTGGCCTTCCCGAAGCAACGGGTATGTTTTCAGATTTATATCAACAAATGTTGGAAGAGGTAAAGCGCAATCGTTTTAAAGCGAATGATTATGGAAATGCGCTTGATATGACAGCATATGAGAAGAAAATCTCCTTTTTAAATCGATATTTTGTCTATAAAAAGATACGTCATGTAAATGCTGAAAAATTGGCAATAGAATTATTGGAGGACACGGAATCATTGGAAGAAACGCGAGCTGCAGTAAAAGTAGCAAAAAAAGAAGAAAAGTTGCTCAAAAAACAAAAACCAAAGGCAAAGAGGTTACAACAAAAATTTGTTCTGGAACAACCAGGTGATACTGTAGAAGCAAAGGTACAAGAAGAAAAGGTACAAGAAGAAAAGGTGGAAGAAGAAAAGGCAGAAGTAAAAGAAAAAGCACCTGCAGTAAAAAAGGTACGAGCAAAGAAACCCAAATTAGTCATACAGGAAGAATAATAGAAACTTTTATAATTAACACTTAAAAATAAAAAATAAATAATAACAGGATTCTAATCAAAATGAGCTATTATTTATTACCAACAAAAAATACAATGATTGATATTTTACCAAAAATATCCACGGATATATCTTTAGTTCCGCGTATTTCACAAAGTCTCGATTATTATATACAAACTATGAATGAGGAATTGCATACAAATATAGAAAGTAACCACACTTTGGAGTATCTACAAAAAAATATAAATCCACATGAATATCTTTTTACAAATGTTAGTGGTGCAAAATTTTCTGTAAGTAAAATGAAACCATATTCTTCAGAATTTTATGTATTTTTGGAAATCATTTATACATTGGATATATTTGATTTTTTTATAAATAAAAACATAACTACTTTTATTTGTAGCCAACATTCAAAATCAATTATTGAATGTATAGATATTGTGCGGGAAAATTATAATGATGAACACTGCAAAGAATGTCTTGAAAGATATATTGATTTTATGTATTTTGAATTAGATTATCTCGGATCTCTTGAAACGTATATATATTCTTTTTTATCTTGTCTTGCGCATGTATTAGAATTTCAAAATCACGATGGTATTACTGTTATAAAAATAGATACTATTGTCCATAAACCAATACTGGACATTCTTTTTTTATTTACTTCATTGTATGAAAAGGTCTATATAATAAAGCCAAATGCCTCCAATTTGTGCAATAATGAAAAATATATTGTTGCAAAACATTTTTTAGGGTCGATAAAACATATTGAGTCTTATCTTCCAGAAATAACTAAAATTTTATTGCATACAAAATTAAAATCAAAACTTCCACTATTTTCTTCTATTGTAAAAGACGATTTGCCTTATTATTTTTTGAATAAAGTGGAAGAAGTAAATATTATTATAGGTCATCAATATTTAGAACATATTGAACAAATGATTCATTTGGTTAAAAATAAAACGAAAGAGGATAAAATAGAACATCGCAAAAAAACAAATATTCAAAAATGTATTCAGTGGTGTGAGAAATATAAAATTCCTTATAATAGATTTATAGAAAAGGTAAATATATTTTTAAATACTCAGCAAGAACAAGAGCAAGAGGATGAAAAAGACCTTATAGTAGAAGAATAAATAAATATTATCTACTGTATTTATATACACGTATGTCTGGATTTAATACATTTATAAATGCAAAATTGGATCTTAATAATGCGAAGGAGGCGTATTTGGAAAAAAATCCTCTACAAATAGGTCCAGATGAACGTATTCATGATTTTGAATTACGACAACAAAATGAACTCGAAAGTCCCGCAGCAATTTTAAACGAAAGAATACAAAAATGTTTAAAGAGAGGAGAAGTGCTTGGACGAATAAATAAGGAATTTCAAATAAATCTTAAAAACAACGCAACAAAAGAAGATGAAGACGAGTATTATAGATTAGGTACGCAACGAGTGGAATATGAACAAAGTTGCATACCAACGACTAGTATGTTTGACTGGCGTTACAAACGCGGTGGCAAAACAAAACGACGAAAGAATTCTAAAAAAACAAAAAGGCGTAAGAATTCTAAAAAAACAAAAAGACGACGTTGAAAGCTATAGAATATTAATATTTTATCTTGTAATGCCTAATGGTTGGCCCGAAAAAGAAGCGGAAATACCATTGTTGCTAACTGTTGGACCCACTGTTCCGGCACTTAAATTGTTACTAGTATTATTGTTCAAGTCACTTAATGTAGCTCTAAATTCTGAGCAACTTCGTGGATTGCCATTGAATCTTACAACGTAATCTTGCGCCATACATTTTTGTACTTTGTTTTTATAGATAAGAGGCGTAAAAGGTTGTTGGCCAGGATTCAACGAAGCGAATGTTGCACCCTTGCGTTTGTAAAGGTTTTGATTGGCTACATTTTTTTCAACTGTTGTTACTGCAAGTTTCAATGTTCTTGCACTAGCCATGACGCCACCCTCTGTTGCAAATTGTGTATTACTTGGTTTATAAACAACCAACTTGCAACCTCTTGGATTGCTAGGACCAGAGAGAGACATACCAATATAAGGGTTGGACAAGAAATTCGCAAATAACTCGACCGCTCGCACAGTTTGACCCGAATGCAATGTTTGCAAAAAAACGGCGAATTGTTGTATAGTAGTTGCTTGCAATTGCTTGTAGTTTTCTAAATCTGTATTATCAAATATCCCAGCATTATTTAAGATTTGAAAAGCTTGTGCTACAATGTAGATTTGCGAATTTGTACCTACATCCGTATTTGGGTAACAATTGGCAACATATAAATTAGTTGTTCCCAGTGGGCCTCCTGGTTTTTCTTGCGCAAATTCTTTTGCAGTAATCGTGCCATTTGCAAGTTCAACTGCATTGCTAAAAGCCTGAGGCCCACGATTAAAATTGAAAATGCGTTGTTCATATGTCTGGCATCGATTTTGTCTATACTGTTGCAATGTTGTATAATAATTTTTAGGAAGATTGGTATTTGCCGGTCTTACCATTCTCAAAGCCTTTCTCTCATTATTGCAACAGCCGCGTCCATTTGTTGAAACCGGTTGAGGATTATTGGTTAAATAGGGTTCTGGATAAACACTTGCAACAAGTGCAACACCATCGCATGTTTTGCAATCGAGTTGCGCTTGCGTCGCTTCATTCAATTCATTCGGTGGATTATGTTTCACCGAAAAAGAACCGGGCACCCACATCATTTGATTGACTAGGTTAGGTGTTGTTGTTGATTTTACAGCACGATTTGTAATATCTTGCGGAACAATAGTAATATACTCATTTGAATTTTCTGGATTTAATGCAATAATGGGTACAGCAGTTGTCGAGCCTTTGCGATATTGTTTCAAGGGGCGAGGGTTAAACTTGGAATGAGTCGGAAGAGAAGCACGAGAGAAGCATGATGGATTAATAGGGTTAGGTGTGGCAATGTTGGTCGGATCGTTGTTTGTCAAGGGTCGAATATTTCCACCCGTAGTAGCAACAGGGTTACTATATCGACCGGTCCCTTTCCAAGTTTTCCAGCCACCAGTTGGTAAATTATTATTATAGGAGTTCATGCCTTGAGAATAAAATGCGCTAGACATTTTTATATATAGTAAGAATAGAAAAGAAAAGTCTTAATATAATATATGCTTATTACAATTCTCATTATATTTTTCACTATTCTTTTATTTTACCAGACATATCTTTGTCTAATTCAAGAAAAAATGAGAGAAGGTTTAGAATCAAAGTATAAACCATATGATATGAATGATCCCAACAATGCTCTCATTTTAGGACAACAAAATGCAGGAAATATAGAATATTTGAAACAAAGAATTGCTTCATTAGAAATGATAGAAAAAGAAGTAAATGATATGTCTCTAAATTTAATTTCTGTAAATGAACAAATTCAAGGATTAATTCAGCAACAACAGCAGGCTGCAACACAATTAGTTGGTAGTAAGCCCCTAACAGTTACTGGAAGTTAATAAAATAAAATATTTTATATCGAGATAAAATATTTTATTATAGATATAATATAATCATACTAGAATGTCAAATATATTTCAAGATGTTTTACAAAATGCGGGTGAAGTAGAACAAAAATTACTTGGTCCAGATTATCCTTATTGGAAAAATATTAAAACTCCTTCCCAGATTGGTATGTCATCTGACGGAAACTTGAGTGCATTAGGCCGAAATGTTAGTGGATTAAAATCATATGTTGAAGTTCTTGTATCTGGCTCGGGCGATGCTTCTGCCACGGGCCGACCTTTAGGCAATCGATTTTTCTTAAAAACAGGCGGCCAGTGCAATACCAATCTTGATCCAAAAGGCGAACCAGTATTAACAGATCGATATATTTATATTGATAATATTCCACAAGGAAATATCCCTTTTATTTCTTCGGGCATGGGAATGAATTTTTCTCAATTAAAAGGTCTTATACCCGGCGCGATGAGTGATTTAAATGTATTGAATCCTTTTGCTATCATGTCAGCTTTTATGGTAGGGACGAATCCTCCATGTCAGGCTATTACTATGCAAACAGTTGGGCCTACACCACCGCCGACTTCTTTGCCTACAAACGCTGTTGGAAAAGAAACTGAATATGTTGCGTTAGTCGATATTAATAATATGGATCCATGCTCTTTTCCGGATGGAAAAAACCCGGGCACTGGAAAGACGTGTAGCGAAACATTTGAAACCATGTATCAAGAAGCGGGTTCAGAAGCAGAAAAAAAAGAAATCTATAAAATCCCCTTTACTATCAAAGATCCAGCAATCACTTTGTACTTTCTTTCTCTCGGCATACTTGGAATTTATATCTTGTATTGCTTGACATGTAGAAAACGGTCAAAATAATATAAAATATTTTTATGTATTTTATATTATTTTCTTTTTATCATTCTTTTATTTTCGACGATGAGTGCGACGTTTTTTACCGCCTACTGCAGCAGGGTAAGGATACATACTTGACCATGTGTCTGGGGGATAATAAGCTTGGAAACCTCCTCTTTTTTTTCTAGTGCCACCTACTGCGGCAGGGTAAGGAGACAGAGACATATTGTTCCAAGTGGCTGGCGGGTAATAAGCTTGGAAACCTCCTTTTTTTCTTCTTCTTTTTCCACCTCCGTATGGTTGTTGTGGATAAGGTTGTTCTTGATAAGGTTGTTCTTGATAAGATTGTTGATCGAGCGGTGGTTGATAAGGGGGTTGATAAGATTGAGTAGATGAATATCCTATAGAGTTCATAGCTGAATTATAACCACTTTGTAACCCTGTTCCAAGTGAACTAAAACTTGTTTTTGCTTTACCTGTAAGTGATTCCCACCATTCGCCCCATGAATTAGCTCCACCTCTCATACTTCTTCTATTTCGTCTTCTTGTTTTTCCTCCATGATACATTTTCGTCATCAAATTTATCTATATTATACAAGGATAAAATATTTTTAATTTTTATTTTTTAAATCGTCCTAAATCAAACGTGTTGGTACAGGAGCCGTAGTAAATAACGGATACAATGGAGGTTGATATGTTTGTGCTATGCCACCCCAAGTACATGCTTTTCCGCTGCACAAAGTAGTATTATAGATAGAACCCTTCTTTTTCGGCGCGGTACAACCTCCAGAACGCGCCATACGCAACGCGGTTCTTACATCGTTTCGATCATATGATTTATACGACATTAAATAAGAAGGTCCTTTTCCAGGATTATACGCACTCTTTCCCACTGCTTGACTTTTCAAAATGGCTGTGCGCTGTGATGACGAAGGCGGTGGAATATAATTCATGTGGGTGCTTACTGGAAATTGGCGTTGAGATGACATGGAAAATCGATTGCTCACGGGCGAGTTTTTTGCTAACAATTCTTGTTCGGCTTGTCGTTTTTTGCTTATAGCGGTTCGTGCATAATAATGACGTGCTTGCGCAAATTCGCTTGAATTATCAGAAGGGTAGAATTGAGGAGGATTCGATCGTGGGCCGGGCAAAACACCTAAAGTATGATTGTACAAAATGGCGCATGCTGGTGTATTAGGGTTGTCAATAGGTCCTACAATGGGTGAGGCGGCATAACTTCCGCCGGCAAATGGAATATTGGCATATTGATGATAGGCTACTGTTGTCATACTATACTAATATACTTTTATAAATAAACTTTTTTATAGCAAAAGATTCAAAATACTTTTTTTGCTATAAAAAGTATATATATTTAATATCTGCGAATAGCTCGCCATGCACTCTGAGATGCATTGTAATCATTTCCACCATTCGATTTATTATTGTAGTTCTTATTAATAGCTCGTTCTTTCAAATATCTCGAATAATCAGAGCTATCATATACATATCTTACATTGCATGATGCGGAAGGAATAGCGGCTTCAGAAGGATAAGCATCCGAAGTAATACAACTTTTACTGATGTGTCCAAAACGAATTTTTAATCCATGCCGACCAGGCCTGCTTTGAAATGTTTGGCATGGCCCACCGCAAGAAAAATTCTGTCTGCTAAGAACATCGCCCGCATTGGTGACTGCGCGAAATGGTGTGACTGCTCTGGCCGGGACACCACTTTTAGGATCACCTGGGGTAATAGTGCTAGGTATTTTTGCACGTAAATAATTTGTATTCCATGCTTCTTTTAGAATAAAACGATTTTGAGGATAATCATTCGTATCATCGCTTACTTGAAGTTGTTGAGGAATAAATCCAGGAAGCCCGCCTCCTAATCTTGACTGTTGTAGATAGTTTGTTTTCATACTTTCATCTATTTTGTATAATTGATTGAAGCTAAATAATGGACTAGAACCGACTGACCCATATAAGTGATTGTATCCGATTGATCCTTGAAATCCAGGCATTGTATATATAATAGAAATGATAAAAAAATATTAATATTCAATTATATATTATTTGGTATAATTATTTGATATAATATATTATAGTATTTCTATTGGTTTAAAAAACTTAAATCTTGGTCTATAGTAAAGGATGCAACTATTTTTGAAAATTGTCTTTGTTTCTTTAATTTTTGTCATTATTGACTCCATTTATTTATTTTCTTCTAAAACTTATTTTCAGAAACAAATTTTTAGCGTTCAAAAAGGACCTATTCAATTGCGAATTGTTCCAACCATTCTTTGTTACATAGCTCTCATTTTTGGACTCTGGTACTTTATTCTTCGAGAGAAAAAGTCATGGATTGAAGCATTTTTATTAGGTGTTGTTATTTATTCAGTGTATGAAACAACCAATTATGCTACATTAAAAGCATGGACTGCAAAAACAGTGATCATGGATACAGTCTGGGGCGGCATTCTTTTTGCTCTTGTTACAAAAATAGTTCAGCTATTACATATTTAAAGTATAAGATAGAGTGTAAAAAAATTCTTTCAATTATCTTCTTTCCTTAATCTAATCTTATTTGCGTTGCTTCAAAACCTCTTTTTTAAATATTCGAACTCCCCCGAAACCAGGATCAATTTGTAATGTGCTATATCGTTGAGTAGTCGCAAAATAAAATCTATAGAAAGTTCTTGATTATTCATCAATCTTTCTCTTATATGGCAAAAGAACTCTTTTACGGGTCGATTCCAAAATTCTTTTAGAAAAGGATCTTCTAAATCTTGAGCTAGTAACCCTTCTTTACGCACAGGGTCTTTGGTTATATGATAACATAGTTGTGTAATGAATTGTTGTAATACCATTGTTAAAATTTTTGCATTGTGTGCATCCATTATTTGTTGTTTCAGTAAAGAAAATGTGTATCCGCGCTGATTCCATATACCCGTTCCATCGCAAAGTACGGTTAAAATATCTAGACGAAGCGATTGTTGTATTCCATTGCTATCTACAACAAGAAGACGCGAATCATCGCAAATTTTTATCTCTCTAATTATTTTCAATGAAATTGCAAGTTCTTCCATTTTATTGAATAACTCTAGCTCAGTAATATATTTTCCGCCATCAAAGTGCTCTATTCTCATTAACTCTGGTTTCTCATGAAAGAATACCAGCCAAAGCAAAGATGACGAGCAGTTTTGCTCTTTCTCTTGGTCTTCATCTTTTTCTTGGTCTTCATCTTTTTCTGAAACCAAGAATGATGTATAATCTTTTGATGATACTTGTTTGTATTTGCATACATTGTACTTGTCTTTTTGAAAGACTTGGTATATTTCATTAATATAATCTTCTGTTTTCATCTTTTAATTACTACTATTAATTATAAAATCATTCTAATTCAATTTTTTATAAATGTTTTTACAACTATTTTTAGAAAAAATTGAAACGTTTAATTAAAATGCTTATAAAGTTAGCCTATAACAAAGCAAAAATTCAACAATGAATTTTCCTCAACAATTTAGACGCGAAAATGAGGTCATCATCGTAAAGATGGATGAATTAATAGAGTTTCATATTTTGCCAACAGGCAAAGTCGTGCTTTCGATGCTTGGTATAAAAAATGCTTACAAAATTTACAATACAATGAAGGACTACCCAGACAACGTAAGTTATATCGGTGGCATCAATGCCGACACTTACGAGCCTGATCGGGAAGGTATGTTCAATTACAAGAACGACAAAGACAGCAAATATGAAACATATGCAGGCGGGGTTTCGAATGGACGATGGCACGGCAATGGTGTATTGACATGGAAAAATGGCGCGATTGACGAGGGAATATTTGACAATGAAATGTTCCGAGGTACGCAAACATTGGCAAACGGCGATGTTATTATTGGCGAATGGCATAATAATACTTTAGAATTCGTTACTAGTGTTGATTTTGCCGATGGACGCAAATTATTTGACACTGTTCTACATGATGATTTTCGTTTTATTACAGGCAAACTCTTTATACCAAAGTGTGGCACCTTTACAGGTACTATTCGGAAGAAAGGGTTTGAACCTTCTCGTGGAACTATGGTATATCTGGATGGACGCGTATATGAAGGCAGCTGTGCCTACACAGATTTTTATTTCATTTGCATCAATGGTTGTGGTAAAATGACATTACTAGATGGTACTGTTTATATTGGAAGGTGGCTGCACAACGTTATTGATTATGAGACTCCAGGAACATTGTTAATTAATGGCAAAGAAATACACGGATACCCAGTTAGCTCTTCTGAAATGTGCAAATATCTTGTCATTGACAACTTTAATGGATGGAATCAACAAGTAGAAAAAGAACCAACAATAGTCGATGATATTATAACCAAATCTATTACAATTCGCGATCATGTTTGTCCTTCTGATTGCGATTGCCTTTATTGCAAAGAAATGCCTCGTACATTCACCGTAGCTGAAGACAATGATCCAAGAAATCTGAAACCAACCAACCAGTGGTAATTGTTAAAGAAAACTTGTAAAAAGCTTGTAAAAAACTTGTAAAATTTATATTATTTTTTCATAAAATTGAATTAGATAATAAGTTAGATTTGTAGCACTATTGAGTTTGGTATAACTAAGTGAAAGTTATTTATTCTTTTAATTCAAGAAGAGCTAGCCATGTTTTCATTCGATATTCCCATGAACATTCTTCAGCATATTTTCTCCCTTTGATACGCATTTCATCTTTTTTTTCTTCCGTTATATTGGCCAAAATTTCAAGTTCATTATCTTTATTTACCGCTATTCCATATTCTCCTACTGTATCGATCAATCCAGCAATTGGGTAATACACACATACTATATTACTATATAAAACTTCTAATGCAGTAATACAATATGTCTCGTAAAAATCTGTGACTGGATAAAACCATATATCGCATGTAGCCATAATTTCATATAATTCCGCAGGATTTTTCTTACCAAGATGTTCAACATTCTTAAAACGATGGATACATGTTACTATCTCAGAATCATCAGATTCTTGCCCCACGATTTTTAATTCGGCGTCGGGTAATAACTCGGTAATATTATCCCATAATTGTAATAAATATTTTAATCCGCGATTTGGACTTGATGAATAAATAAAACGATTTTTTATTTTTTTACTTTGATTATTTGATTCCGGAAAGAATGAAAAGTCAATACCATTGGCTATTATTTGAATTTTGTCTTTTAATAAAGGATACTTGTATTCATATAATTCTTTGTGCCATTTGGTCAAACATATGCACGAATCAATATACTTATGATATTTTGATACAAGTTCTAGATCATTTAATTTATTAATGCTATTATAAGGTATTAAACTTATATCATGCGCCCATACAAAAACCTGTTTTGCCTTGAAATAATGATACATTTCAAAAAATCCAATATATCTGCTAATGATAATAGCATGAAACTCATTGTTTCGCAAAAATTCATCTAGTCTATTCAAATGAATGTATTCTACATTATCAATCTTTTCTTCGATAACGTCTCCACTGATATAAATTTCCATATTTTTTGGAAAAAGTTCAGTTAAAAATGCAACTGCTCTTTCGGAACCCCCCAGAAAATTTTTTTTACCAAATGTAGTATTCCATTGATAATAAGCAAATCCTGTATAAAATAAAATTTTATTGCTTTGAATTGTTTCGTCTTTTATAAAAGTTTTTTCATTTTCTTTTATTGTAGTTTCTTTTATTGCATTTTCTTTTATATTTTCTTTTATTGCATTAAAAAATAAAATATTATCTTTATTCAGATATTTATGAATATAATGCAGTACTACATTATGATCTGCAAAATCACAATGATCAAAATGAATATATAATATATTCAAATAATGTTCGAATAATCGAAAAAAAATAGGATCTTGAATTTTATCTATAAAAAATTTTAAATTTGAAAAAAGACAACCTATCCATCGCTTATCTGCATTTAAATATTTTTTTCGAAAAATAATTTCAAACATTTTGATTCCGACGTCATACCGTTTTATTCCTTCGCACACAATAATCATATAATATGGTAAAAAAAAGCTGTGAATCGGCGCCAATGACGATCTTAGTGTTTCATTGTATGTTTTTTCAATCATCGTATAAAAAGAAAAGGCAATTTCATAATTAGTTTCACAACAATAATGTTTTATTACTTCATATATTCCTTCAAGGCGTATTTTGTCGTACTTGTAAGATTCTATCAAGTAATAAATACCTTGATCAAAATTATTTTCTTTTTCACATAATCTTCCAATTTTCAAACAAATCTCATATTTTTCTTCATTTGTTTTATCGGGTTCTTTAAGCTGTTCCTTTAATAAAGTAGTTTCTTCTATCAAAAAATTGCTCATAAATAATAAAATTACTACCTATATTTTTAAGTATTAATTTTATTTCTAACTATCTACCGTTTCTAATTTAACTATCTGTAACTAATCTTGGAGCAATGTTCATTGTAATCAGTTCTTGGAACAAGAGCTTGCACGCATAAGGAATTTCAACATATGCAAAGTCTGTTCTATTGTCACACGTTCTGCAGCGATGAATATGCATCTTATCATTATAGGAAGCGATTAGACCACACTTCTTACAAACATGTACTTGATATTTATCTGAAGCATCGTACATTCGCCCTTTCGTGAATCGTGATGCGCCATGTGAAATCATGGCATCTCGCTCCATCTCACCAAATCGCAAACCACCATCACGGCTTCTACCTTCCGCTGGTTGTCTCGTCAAATTTACCATAGGACCAATCGATCTACTGTGTTGCTTATCATTTACCATATGTTTCAAACGCTGATAAAATACGGGTCCAATAAATATATGACATTCCATTCGCTCTCCAGTCAAACCATCATACAAAATTTCATTACCGTGCGCCTCATATCCCACATCTTGCAATGCATTTGAAATTGTTTTCACATCCAAATCTCCAAAGCTGGTTCCATCTCCGAACAAACCAAGTTCTAATAGGACTTTTCCTAACAAGGTTTCTTTTAATTGTGCAATTGTCATGCGAGATGGAATCGCATGTGGATTCAAAATGAGATCAGGTTTTAGACCCTGTTTTGTAAAAGGAATGTTTTCTTCGGGTATAATATTACCAATGGTACCCTTTTGCCCACTTCTCGATGAAAACTTGTCGCCAATAACGGGCTTTCTTACAGTTCTTAACCTTACCTTGGCAAACTTGTAACCATCTCCATTCCTATCAATATAATTCTTATCAATAAATGTTTCTTCATCTGTTCTATAAACGCGACTTTGATCTTCATACTTTATTACTTTTGTATGATCATTTCTGTTCTCCTTAATCGGTGTAATCTTGGAAATAATAATATCTCGATTTTCTACTCGCATATTTTCTGGAATGATACCCTTACTATTGACTTTATTATAATTTGCAAATTTCATACCTTTTGTTTTCGCCGGATCCGGTTTGCATCGAATTTCTTCGTCTCCATTTATTTTTTGCTTGTCTTCATCGCGCTCCGTATGATACACCGTGGCTTGAAATAATCCTCGATCAATAGATCCTTTGTTGAATAGCAACGAATCCTCTTGGTTATAACCAGTATGCGTCATAATCGCCACAATAGCATTAAAACCAGAGGGAATCTTATTAATATGAATCATATCCATTACTCGTGTATCAACCAGCGGTCTCGCGGGACAATTCAATACATAGGCTGTCTTGTCCATGCGATTTTCGTAATTTGTCACATATACTCCCATGGCTTGTTTTGCCTGTGCAGTTTGATATGTATTTCTTGGAGATTGATTGTGTTCTGGGAAAGGGATACAAGAGGCAAGCACACCAAATATCGTACTTGGATGAATCTCGCAGTGAGTGTATTTATAAATTTGGTCACTTGACAATTTGATATCCGCCGGTTTCATCGCAATCATAGACCAGGATTGTTCCTCTGGATCAATATATTCAATCATAGAATCGTCAATTCTGCAATTAGTTAAAAGATCATTCCATGTTAGAGTATTGTTATTCAACTTTTCAATATCCGACTTTTTGATGAGGATATGATTATTCTTAACACGCAACAAGGGTCGCGTCAATCGTCCGGCGTCATTACAAACACGAATTTCATTTTTCTTATAATCAAAGACAATCGATGTATAAATATTAATAATACCTCGATGTTTCTTGTCCTTCAATTGTGTATAAAGATCCATGGGATCTTCTGTAATTCCCACCCAAGCTCCATTAATAAATACCTTTACCTTTTGAAACATATCTATCGGCGCCAAGTGTTGAATATCTTTTATATATGGCATGATATATTCGTAAAGAGGTTGTGAATTGGAATGAATAGTTATATGCGTCATATAACTCAAGTTTTTAACAATACCAACGGATTGACCTTCTGGTGTTTCCGCGGGGCAAAGAAATCCCCACGATGTATTATGCAGCTTTCGAGGAGGAATCAATTTGCCGCTTTTATCCGTTGGAGTTGAGATCCTGCGTGCGTGACTCAAGCTGCTAACATAGGTCAAACGATTTAAAACCTGTGCTACTCCAACCTTGTTCGAATTCACGTGCTTTATTCCGAAATCACCCGTACTTAAAGCGCGTTTTAGCCCGTTCTCAATTGTCGTCGATTTGATAATTTTATAAATATTGGTCATGTTCAAAATATTTTGATAATCATCCGTTGATTTCCATGACCCAGTATTGATCTCTTTGATGACTTGTTTTTCCATATCCTTTACTAGCTTGTTGAAATAATTACGGAACAAATTATTAAGTAATGTTCCTGTTAAATCAACGCGCTTATTTAGATAAGAATCGCGATCATCTTGCTTCGTCCATTCAAAGCTGGCTTGTAAAAGTTGGTTTGCCATATAACCGAGGAAATAAATTTTTTGTTCCGGTGTTTTGCAATGGGGAAAGGTATCATTGTTCAAAATATCCATGGTAAATTCATACTTTTTTCTTGCACCGGTTTCCTTGTCCATATTGATGGGCGTGTACATGACATGTGTTGTAATATATTTAATACATTCTGATTGTGTCATATACCCATTCGCTTCGATAATAGAGGCCTGCAAACCGCTCAACATTTCAACGTAATATTCATTACGAAGATCAAGCAAAATTCTTTCGCATATTTCCTTGTCTGACAAAATACCTAGAGCTCGAAAGAGGATGAATAGCGGAACAACTTGTTTTACGCGCGGTAACTGAACTGTAATAGGATATCCGAATCCATTATTTTTCGATGAAACCATCATATTGATCTGTTTCGGAGAAATACACTTGAAATCGGGGACCGATTTAATCTCTGCTAGCCAAGTATATTTTGTGTTGTTTTTACTCACATTGAAACAATAAACCTTATTTTCTGCAGCACGTTCTTGCCCTAAAACAGTCTTTTCCGATCCGTTGATAATAAAGTATCCACCTGCGTCAAACTTGCATTCACCCGTTTGATTGTTTTCAACGTGTTTATATTGTGTTAGAACGCAAATACTGGACTTCAACATAATCGGCAATTTGCCAATGTGAATATTCGGCAAAACCTTGTAAAATGTCTGTATATTATCAAGATTTTCGCCGTTTCTTACAACAAATTTAATATTCATATCCACTGTCATTGCTGACGCATAAGTAAAATTTCGCAAGCGAGCTTCTTGTGGAAACATCAATTTTGTCGCTCCATTGTTTTCGTGAATCTGTGGTCTATAAATATTGAAATTCTCAAAAGTAATGAATATTTCCAAAGCATATTTTCCGGTTTTAGCGTCAAAATCCTGTTCTGATGCAATATGCACCGGATTAAACATCTCGATTGTCTTGATAATCTGATAACTTACAAAATTATTGTAGGACTCGATCTGATGTCGCACTAATCGTTCCAAATGCTGGCCCTTAAAATAAGATTCAATAATTGTCCATGGCATTTCAATATATGGGTCATTCACACTATCGTATTCATTCGGATCCATGGTTTTTATTGTTGAATCCATATTTGGGTTATTATTTATTTCAATTTGTTTCTATATTGTTTTATAAATGTAATATTTTCATGAAACCTATAATTAATAGTTTTAATCTTAAAAATATCAATTACTAATTAGGCAATAGGCAAGGGTGTATTAAATATTATAATTCTTTTTCATGTATTCAATAACTCTCGGAGATGCCTCATATTTTTTGTATCTGTACCAATGCTCTAGAAAAAGTTTTGATTTGACATACATTTTCATTAACGAGTCGAATCTAGATCTAATTTCCATTTTCGAATAACTATAATCACCGTCAGAAGCATCAAAATATGCAATTATAGTTATAATTATATCCATAAGAATAAGAAAAAAATTTCTTTCAAGCACAATATTTCGTTTATAATGGTAATTTTTAGTCAAAGGTGGGATTCCGTTAAGATCGTTATGAAAATATTCCATTTCGGGATGATCTATAAATAGCATAGTAAATTCTGTCTGTTTGCTCCATATAGTATTGTAATTTTGAAATGATACTTCAGCTTTATCTTGTTGTCGATAAAATATTGTTAAAAATAACGTCATTGCTAATGCAGTTGCTCCGAGCGACGAAACTAAATCTAACAATACGTTAAATTTATGATTTTTATGTAAAGTTTTTGAACGCAGAAAAAAGAATAAGGTTATTAAAAAAATAATCATCATTATCATTATGAGTATAAATGAAAAATTTGTACCCAAAAACATGAGAATTCTCATTTTTGGCGTAACCACATTTTCATCCACAGTTTTATCCATATTCATACCCATATTCATATCCATATTTATATAACACAAGAAAAGTTATTCTATGTAAAACAATATGAATATAAATATAGAAATAGAAATAATAGTAAGAGATGTCTAAAAACAAGAAATATATTCCATTTATTTCTTATTTAGATGATATATCACATGTAGAGACTAAAAATCAAGTTTTAACGGAACTTAGAACGGAACTTAGAACGGAAAAGCTTGATGAATTTATGAAAAAGGTGGAAGACATATATGATCAAAAATATGGTAATAAGAGTAAATTTACAGACAAAGATAAAATAACAACTTTATTCCAAACTTCAGATCCAAATAAATATAAAGAAACAATATTTGTTCTGTTAGAACAAAAAATGTTACATTCTTATTTTGGAAACAAAAAAGTAATGCCATTAATAACAATACCTAAACCTAACCCAGTTTCTATTACAAAGAAACTAATTACGATAGAAGAATCCAATATAGATACTTTGCAGGATTTACTAAATATGATTGATAAGTATCCTTTAAAAGAGAATATTGAATATAATATCAATATGGAATCACTTCACAAGGTTAAACCCTATTTAACACGATTGCAAAATATGATTGGCATGAAGAGTTTGAAAAAAAATATTGTCGATCAAATTTTATATTTTTCGCAAGATCTTCACAAAGGTGGAAAAGGAATGGCAAAAGGTGATTATCTGCACACTGTTATTTATGGTCCGCCAGGAACTGGAAAAACGCATGTTGCAAAAATAATCGGAAAAATATTTTCAAAACTCGGTATTTTGAAGAAAGGCACCTTCAAAAAAGTAACACGAAGCGATTTGATAGCTGGATATTTAGGTCAAACTGCAATAAAAACAAAAGATGTTATTCATGAATGTTTAGATGGTGTCCTTTTTATTGATGAAGCCTATTCATTAGGTAATTCGGAAAAGCGTGATAGTTTCTCCAAAGAGTGTATCGATACATTGTGCGAATCTCTCAGCAATTATAAGGAAAATCTAATGGTAATTATTGCTGGTTATGAATCAGAATTAAACGAATGTTTTTTTCAATTTAATAAAGGGTTAGATTCGCGTTTTACATGGCGTTTCAAAATTGATGATTATGATGGAAAGGATCTATTCAATATGTTTCTAAAAAAAATTAAAGATTACGAATGGAAAACAGATGATTCTTTGAAAGAAGAATGGTTTATAAAGAACAAACCATACTTTACATTTTATGGAAGAGATATAGAAGTATTGTTTTCAAAAACTAAAATTGCCCATAGTCGGCGAGTTTTTTGCAAGACGAGTGAAGAAAAAAAGGTGATCACTATCAAAGATTTAAATAAAGGGTTTGAATTGTTCATGGATAACGAAGAAGTTAAAAAACGTAAAGATAACGAAACGCACAAGGTGATGATGAGTAGTTTGTATGTTTAAATTAAATAAAAAATCAAATAAAAATTAATATTTTAAGGTATAAGATATAATAAGTTTCAATTAGATAATTATTTTTTATGTATAGTATAACAAATAATGTCCAAAAAAACAATTAAAATAAATCCTGAATTATTTCAAATAAGTTCCGAAAAAACAAAAAAGGTCCGGAGCAAAAAAAATAAGCCGGTTTTACCTGCGTTGGTAAATCCAAATTCAATTAAAAAACAGTTATTACATAAAATAAAAGAACATAAAACACAAGAAAAATCCGAAGTAGATAAAAAAAAAAATAAAGACAACAAAGAAGACTCGTCTATATTTTCTGATGAGTTTAGAGATTCTATTGAATATTTAACAAGTTTGTCAAAAAAGCAAAAAGAGACTCCAAACCCCACTCCATCGCAAAAAACATTAAAGAATTTAACAAGTTATTCAGAATATGCTCATCAATACGATTCGATGCCTCATGTGCAGTTAGAATTACCGGAAGAATTATTTATAGCTCCTAGTCAATCTTCTGAAATAAAACTTAATACTAGTCCTCCGATTTCTGTGAATACAAGTCTAAAAATAGATAATTCTAATTCGGTTCCTTATGGTTGTCTTAAAAATGGCAACAAACCCACTTATAGAACGTGGAAACAAAATCAAACGAGAAAAAACCATGATCCTGCACTAATAATTTCAAATCCAAATCCAAATCCGATTCCGATTTCGAACCCTGTTGTTTTGGAAAGAGAGAAAAAATTGGAAATATTAAAGCATAAATTGAAACAAAAAGAAGAGGAAGAGAATCAAAAACAATTATTTGCTAAACCCCTGATTCAACCACCAATTGCCTTTGATACACCTCCGCAACTATTTGATACACCCGCAGAAAGCATTCATATAGCCGAATCAATAAAAGAAGAACCTATAAAATCAACATCTCTTTCTCAAAATCCATCTCTTTCTATAAAAAAAACAATTCGTCGAAAATATACACTAGGTAAATCAACAAAATATAGAAAAGTTGGCGTTCTTATCAAAGATAAAAATACAAGGAAAAAAATTGTAGAAGCACAGAAGGAATTAAAGAAAAAATCCATACAAGATGTAAAAAAGTATTTAAAACATCGAGGGCTCATCAAAGCAGGAAGTAATGCTCCAAATGATGTCATAAGAAAGACGTATGAATCGGCAATGTTATCTGGGGATATTGCAAACATAAATCGCGAAACGCTTATGCATAATTTTTTAAATGAATAAAGAAAACATAAAAAAATACTTTGTTGAAAAATTTATCTAACGATAGTGTAAGTTTAAAACTATGGAAACTATTAAAAATAAAATACCAGATAACACAATTGAATTTTTTGAAGAATTAAGTGAGTATTTAGATAAAAAACTTCTTTTTTTTGGCAGTGTTCAACGCGATGATTATTTTCCAGGTGAAAGTGATATCGATGTGGATATTTTTACAGATAATGAAATCCAAACCATAACAAAATTACAACATTTTTTACACGTCAAACGATCAGACTTCAAAAAATTTGTTTGGCGATTAAATCATAATAATACGATTGCATATGGTAATAAGATTTTTTACAAAAATAAAGAAGAAGGTATTTTTGTGGAATTTTCTATTTATAACGAACGCTATAAAAAGGGTATTTTAAAGGAGCATACTATGAAAACAGTATTGCCGTTTTATGCGTCCTGGCTACTCATTATTCTTAAATGTTTATTTTATAACTTAAAGATACTAGATAAAAACACATTCACGTATTGGAAAAAGAAAATATTATCAGTAGGAATTGGATTACCAGATGATCAATTTGTTGTTTTGGAATCGAAATAATTTTTTTTTCTGTAAAAATAATTATCTATTCGTTTAGAATAGGATGTGGGAAATTTCGTACTATAAAAATATAGTATATTATGATTCCGAACAAGGAACATTTACACGATCATTTACATCAACTGCTACAGGTAATACAAGAGTTGAAGCTGCATATGCAGCCTGGTTAGCCACAGCAATACCGGAAGAAGCTTTTATAGCAGAATGGGAAATTAAAAATTATCCTTTAAAAATTGTACAATTTGCTGTAACCGCCAATAAAAGAGGCGCGCTTGTTGCATAAATACATCTATATAAAGAGTTTCTAATAAATAAATAAATAAATGGATTACCTATATGTATTTATAAGAAACGGGGGTGAATGGGAGGATATGGTAGTATTTTTATCAAAGGAAAAAGCAATAGACTATTCGAAAAAATATGCAGATTCACGAGTTGAAATGTTTATGAAAGACGAACATGGTTGTTATGTTCCTTCCTATCAATATTATAAAAATGGCAAATTATTTGAAACAGAATAGGTTTTATTCCTTTTCAATACTGACTTCTTTTGCAATTGTTTTGATGATTTTGTTATAATTTTCAATATCATCATCTTCAGTCGAACCGCCCATAGATTCCCCCACTATTTTTAAATACTTTTCACTCTCAATCGATTCACTGTGGTTAAAATCGGGATTTTCTTTTTGCCATTCTGGTATCTGTTTCACATTCTTGTGTGCAACATGTTGAATCATTTTTGTTAATTTATCTTTTTTGCCACTTTCTTTTTCCCAAGTATTCTCGTCTTTTACATACATGGTTTCTCTCTTTAAATCACTACAATGAATCGGTCTTTTGTTGATATCGAGTTCTTTCAAATTTTTAATAAGAATATTACTGATACCTTTGACGAACCCATTTTCACCTACCTTTTCTAAATCAGAGAGTTGGAGTTGGAGAGAATTGACAAAATCCATGATATTCATAGCGTCCTTGCATTGCTCATTTAAAAAGAGATTGATATTGAATTTATTCTTATTTGTGATATTATGAGAATTTGTTGTGTTACCAATTTTGCCGCTTGAAATGAGCTCACATACTTGTTTATTTTGTTCAAGTATTATTTTATTTTGTTCTTTTATCAAGTCTTTGAATTCCCCGTGTTGTTTTAATAATTCCATCACCACGTCTGGAGAATTGGGAATAATCATCGATGCTTCTTTATTTTTTGTTTCTTTTTCTTTTTCTTTTTCTTCCGTATTTTCAATATCTTGTTCAAATGTACATTTTTTTCTATGTTTCCACATGCTACAATGATGTAAATACTCTTTCCCGCAATTACATTTATATTTCTTTGAAACGGCAACTTTTGTCTCTTTTTCATGTTGCCAACTTGTTGCATTTGTTGCCATTTGATGTTTTGATGTTAAATTATGTCTATCATATTGACTTTTACGTGACGTTTCAAAGTCACAAACTTCACAACGGAACTTTTTAGAACTTTTTGGAACTAAATTTGTTGCCATTCTTCGTATATATTGGCAACATATAAAAAGTTCCTAAACTGTTTCATAAAAATGTTTAAATTTTTACAATAACAAACTTTCTACAAATTTTTAAAATTTGCATCATTATGCTCTTGTTCAAAAAATGCATGTTTTTTACTTCCAAAGTATTTTCGACTTTCTGAAAATGGACAAAAAAAATGTCCAAAATCGATTGGCCGAAAATACTTTTGGGGAAAAATACCAAATAATTGACATCACTGAGAAATTGCGTCAGAGATTTTGATTGCGTTTTAGAAACCATATTTCGTAACAATACAAAGATTATAACAGAAAATAGCATTGTAACATAGTTTTTACGAAAGATATAAAGATATAATATGAATAATTGTTATGGCACTCGTCAAAGATTATTTAGAAAAAACAAAATCATACCAGAAACAATATGGTGAAAAAACACTGGTTCTCATGCAAGTCGGCGCATTTTTTGAAGTGTATGGTCTTCAAAATAAAGAGACGCAACAAATAACAGGCAGTTCTATTGTTGAGTTCTCTCGAATTTGTGATATGGCAATTGCCGATAAAAAAATCTGCGTGGGTGAAAAAGGGGTGTTGATGGCAGGATTCGGAACGTATATGATTGATAAATATATAAAGAAGCTGCAGGAAGCAGGATTCACTGCTGTTGTTTTTACACAAGACGAACAAAATAAAAATACAACACGAAGTTTATCTGGAATTTATTCTCCCGGAACATATTTTTCTAATGACATGGCGTCTATGAGCAACAATACATGTTGTATTTGGATTGAAGTCATTAAAAATAGGGTACATGTTGGCGTATCTAATATTAATATTTATACTGGAAAATCCGCTATATTTGAATTTCATGAAGCATTTCTCATGAATCCAACTACATTTGATGAATTGGAAAGATTTATTAGTATTTATCAGCCAAGCGAAACAATTATCATTGCCAATATTTCATTGTCAGATATAAATGATATTGTTGATTTTGTCAATATTCAATCTAGTGCTATTCATAAAATTAGTACTATAGAAAATACCGATGATAAACACGTGAAATATGCCATGAATTGTGAAAAGCAAACATATCAAAAGGAACTATTGTTGCGATTTTTTAAGAATATGTATGACACCAATACATTTTACCAAACATTTTGTCAAAATGCGATTGCTTGTCAAGCATACTGTTTTCTGTTAGATTTTATTTATCAACATAATCCTAATTTAACAGATAAAATTTCGGAACCAGTATTTGAAAACTGTAGCAATCGATTGATACTTGCCAATCATTCTTTGAAACAGTTGAATATTATTGATGATGGACAAGGTTTTAACAAGTATTCATCTGTTGAAAAAATGTTAAATAGGTGTATTAGTCCAATGGGAAAGCGCGAATTTTCTCACCAGTTTTTGAATCCAACAACAGATACTAAATTTTTACAAGCTGAATATAATATTACTGAGCATATTCTAACAAATGTTACAAAATGCGAGGATATGAAAAACAAAATGCAACATGTCAAAGATATTTCAAAGTTGAATCGAAATATTATCATGAAAAAAATTTCACCAAAAGCGCTGACCCAACTTTATAATAACATGTTTATCGTTCGAGATTTCACAGATCTTTTAAAAGACGACTCCATTTTTATAGAGTATTTGTCAAACAAAGTTCAACGTTATTCGAACATTATATCTGACACCAATCATTTTATTCAGTTTTTCGAAACAAAGTTTTGTCTTGATCTAGCCCAAGATATTGATATTACGCAGCAATTTGACATCAATTTTATTCAACGAGGTGTAAATTCAATTCTTGATGAAAAAACCAAATTGTATATGGAATCTATGGACAAGTTAGAAGCGATTCGTAACTATTTTCATTCTTGCATTGTAAAATATGAAAAGGCTGGGAAAGCGGGAAAAAAGAGCGATCAAAGTGAATTTGTAAAATTGCATGAAACAGAAAAGAATAACTTTAAACTAATGGCAACAAAAAGGAGATGTGCTATTTTGAAGCAGACTTGCCAGAATAATTCCAATATAGAATTAGAATATACATCTTCTTATGATGGAACCACAAAAATATTTACTCTAAGTATTGAATCGCTCGTTTTTTTATCGCAAACGGCAAGCAATGAAACCATTTCTACAGGACAGATAAATGAGCTATGTAAAAACATCACCGTTATAAAGATACAAATGAAGGATCTTTTGACAGAAGTGTATATGAAGATTTTGGAAGAATTATCAGATTTTCAATCACAATTTGATACAATCATTCAATTTTTAACTAGTCTTGACATTTGTTTTGCAAAAGCAACGATAGCAAAAAAATATAATTATTGCAAACCGATGATAGATGATTCTGCATGTGAAAAATCATTTGTTGAGATAACTGGTCTCAGACATTGTCTGATTGAACATATTCAACAGAACGAGATTTATGTAACAAATGATATCACACTAGGCAAAGATGATTCAGATGGGATCTTATTATATGGCACAAATGCAGTTGGTAAAACCAGTTTGATTCGCGCACTAGGAATTGCAGTAATCATGGCGCAATCAGGGTTATATGTGCCATGTAGCCAATTTAGATTTTCGCCATACAAGTATATTTTTACCCGTATTATTGGAAATGATAATATTTTCAAGGGTCTTTCTACCTTTGCAGTGGAAATGTCGGAACTACGTACCATTTTGCGTCTGGCAGATCCGGGCAGTCTTGTTTTGGGAGATGAATTGTGCTCTGGAACAGAAAGTATATCAGCACAGAGTATATTTGTAGCCGGAATAAAACAACTTTTCCAAAAAGAAAGTAGTTTTATTTTTGCAACACACTTGCATGAAATAATTCGATATGATGAATTTGATGAGATGAATACGGTGCATTTGAAACACATGTCCGTTTTTTATGATAGAGAAAAAGATCAATTAATATATGATAGAAAGTTAAAAGATGGACCAGGACATAATATGTATGGTCTTGAAGTTTGTCGTTCCTTAAATTTACCACAAGATTTCTTGGAACTAGCAAACTCGATTCGAATGAAATACCATCCAGAATCAGCCAGTATATTGTCTCTGAAAACATCTCATTATAATAGTAAAAAAATAGTTGGAAAATGCGAACTATGTAAAAAAGATATGGGAACAGAGGTACATCATTTGCAACATCAACAAATTGCAAATGAGGATGGATTCATAAATACACAACAATCTAGCTTCCATAAAAATCATCCCGGAAATTTGATTACTGTTTGCGAAAAGTGTCATCATGCATTTCATTGTAACAAAGATAAGTTATCAAAAGTAAAACGAAAGGTAAAGACTGCAAAAGGTATTCAAATAACAGAATTATTGTAAATAACAATTACAATTAATAATTTAATTAACAATTTTTGATTTTAATTTAATTTAATACTTTCTGCGACGCGTTGCGTTACGTCTAGACTTTTTGTTTCGACGTGATGAAATCATTCTAACACCCTTTTTAACACTATTCACGCCCATATTAACGCCTGTTTTAACAACACCAAATAATCCACTTAATCCTTTTTCTAAAAAACTCAATGTTTTATTGGCGACTTGTTTTGTTTTACCTAAAACTCCTGTTTTTCTAGATCCACGTCTTTTTGCCATAGTTATATACTACGCAAATATTTTTTTTTCAAATGATTTAAACGTTGATATTATTAATATAGTAAGATATGGACGTTCTCCAATTTGCAAGTATTGGAATCTTTTCTAAAATACTTGGTAATGTATTAGAACATTCCCAATATAATAATTACATAATCGGATTGTTTATTTTTCTTGGACTTGCTAGAATGGTGTTCAGTATAGAATATGTTTCGATTATGTTGAATAAAACAATTTCAGTCTTTTTTGAAAAAGAAGAATCTGCAATGGAATTGAGAACACATACAAAAAAAACAATGGGTGATTATGGGAGCAATGCATTGAAATATTATTATAGTGAGAGATTTCAGGCACTTGTATATTTTTTAGAAAATATGGATATGAATAACTCAACAAATGCCATCTCAAAATTTGTTGAAATTATTAAAATCAATAACAGTTTCCCTCGTGTAAAAAGTGATGATTTTATGTTTATTCCTGAATCAAATTATCGCACGAAAATTTACGAGAAGTTTCAAGGTAAATATGACATTTTTCTAGAAGTTAAAAATAATACTCCAGTTTCAATAGATGAATCCGGAGAGAAAAAAAAGTCTTGTGAAGATAATAGCAAAATTACAACATTTTATTTGATCGTAAAAGGAAAACATAATTTTAAAGTTTTGCATGCATTTATGGATACATTAATGGAGTCTCATACAAAAGAAATAAATAAAAAGAAATCTCATCAGTTATATGAGTTAATTGGAACATCTAAAAATGAAAATAGTGGTTCTGAATTGATATATCGCGAGTTTCCTTTTAAAAGCAATAAATTTTTGGATAAAAATATATTCTTTGAAGGAAGGAAGGAATTTATAGAATATATTGATTATTTCTCAACAGAAAAAGATCATAAAAAAGACATCTATTCGATATCGGGTATTACAAAAAAAGCGTGTATTTTATTGTCGGGACCGCCTGGATGCGGAAAATCGTGTATTATCAAAGGTATTTTAAATAGAACGGGTCGCGATGGAATTATTGTTCCTTGGACACGCTTAAAACGCTGCAGCGATTTTATTAGTCTTTTTCGATCTAAGAAGATAAATGATACTCTCTTTGATATGAAAAATTATGTATTTATTTTTGAAGATTTTGATGCAAACAATAGCGAGACGTTGAAAAAACGTAAAGCAAATTTGAAGAACACTGAGAAACACGATGAACTTCTTGCAGCAAGTCAATTACTAGCTGGTAAAAATAATGGAAATAATGATAGTGAAAATGATGGTGAAAATGAAGATGAAAAAAAAGAGAATACCTTAGTTAGTATGTTGAGCAGTATGAATAAGAAGATGGATGATGAGCTTACATTAGAGTGCGTTTTAACAACCCTCGATGGGATTGCTGAAATGCAGGATGCTATCCTTATTTTTACAACGAATCATCTGGATAAAATAGACCCGGCATTTTATCGATCTGGACGCGTAGATTATCGTTTAGATATGAAACTTGCTAGTGTAAATATTATTCAACAAATGGTATGCACATATCGTCAAATTACTCGCTCTTGGATGTATAAAAAGAAATTTGAAAAAATGAAAAGTTATAAAATATCTACCGCGGATGTACAGAGTATATGTTTCAAATATAGAAACAAGAAAATTGAGAGATGTTTGGATGAATTGATTATCAGAACAAATAAACAATAAATAATAAACAATAAATAATAATCAATAAAATTTTTATAAATAAATATTTTTATATACTATATATTGTTTCATCATTTATTTATTATATGGATTGTTACTAGTGTTGCTTATTTTAATATATATGAATCATAAAAAAAAAACAATGGAAAATTTTGTAGATTCAGACATAGATACTTTAACAAACAGTATTAGTGATGGCGCTTCTCATTTTTGCGAAATGCACCAGGAAGATCCAGCAACTATGGAGAAACAGTGTTCTACACTTGCAGCAATGAACTGTAAAAAATCAAAATGCTGCGCTTATGTAAATGGTAATAAATGTATGGCTGCAAATGCGAGCGGACCGATATTTGGATATAATAGCGACGGAACAAGTATTCCTATCGATTCTTATTATTATATGAATAAATGTTTTGGACCAGGTTGTTTGAAATAAACCAGATAGTGTATTGTATTCTTATAAAAATTGATTTTATAAGAATATAAATAAATCTAGTCATACTCTATATACGTAAGAAATGATTATTCCAATTAAGTGTTTTACATGTGGCAAAGTGATTGCTGACAAGTATCGTTATTATGTAGAAGAAGTAAGAAAGAGAAAGTTATCTAGCGGTATGGATATTCACAAAGTACAATATTTAACAATGCAGTTTAAAGAGAAAACTCCGGAGGGAGAGGTGACGGATGAATTGGGTTTAAATAAAATGTGTTGTAGAAGACATTTACTTTCTCATGTGGATATTGAATAAAATAAAAATGATATAGCCCAATTATTTTTGAAAAATATATATTTATAATATATGACAAAAACAAAAAGAAATAGAAGAATGGGGAAAAAAACACAAAAATTATGGCCAATGCGCGGTTGCTATAAACAACGAGGCGGTAGTTGTGGTTGTGGATTACAGGGAGGAGGCGTTAGCCAAAGAGGAGGCGTTAGACAAATGGGAGGCAAAAGAAGACGAGTTAAAGGCGGTGGAATGACATTATCACCATCTCCTTTTGTAAATCCGCCAACGTTGCCTGCTGCAATTCAAACTTGGCCAGGCGTTCAAGGAGCAGGGACAGGAAATTGGCTTACAAAAAATCAACTTCCAGTGGATGTAAGTGATAGAACTGCTGTTCAAGAAAGAGCAGGATCTATTTTTCCATATCAGATGGGAGGAAAAAGAAAAAGAAAAAGAACAAAAACAAAAAGAGGACGATCGATGAGGGGTGGATTAGATTTAGTAAATATGGCAACCTACGGACTTGCAAATGCATACAGCACTCTTCTTGGTTCTGCAAATATGCCAGTAAATCCTCAACCTACGGTACAATTTCTTCGAAAATAAAAAGAATTATGTTTTTTTCTATGAATAATATATAATGGCGCCTTTCCCCAGCAAATTAAAGGACTTGTGTGGTCCAGCTCTCTTTTATTTTGTTATTTCTATTATTGCGCTTATAATGTGCGCTTATCAGAATATGGGAAACCGTAGCATGTATAGCATAGGACCCATGTCCGCTCGCGTAAGCAGCACATTATTTGTTTTCTTTGTAAAACTTGTTTATATTCTTTTCTGGACATGGATTTTGAACTTGATCTGTGGTTCAGGACATTCAGGAATTGCATGGTTCCTTGTTCTTATTCCTTTTATTCTTCTTTTTGCGGTTGTTCTTATCTTTATGATGAACCCTTATTCTTTAGAAGGAGTTATTGGAAATATGAAATCGAAGGAAAATGGAGGAGCAGGATCAACTAGTGTTCAAATGGCAGCAGGTATGGGAAATTAAATAATCTAAAATAATTATATAAGATGCTTGATAAAATGCCGAAGTTATGCACACCTGCTTATTTATATTTTATTATTTCCATGATTGGATTAGTGATTCTTGCTATTCAAAATTTAGGAAATACAAATACTTATACTATTGGTTCATTTAGCACCCTTGTTCCAAATACATTATTTATTTTTTTCTTGAAACTAGTGTATATTGCTTTTTGGACATGGGTTCTCAACTACTTGTGTAAATCTGGTTTTGTCGGGGTCTCATGGTTCCTCTTCTTGATTCCATTTATCATGTTTTTCGTATTAATTGGAATGATGCTTGTTACTGGAAAAAGTACAACAAAAACAAATACTTAATTATAATATCAAAAAGGTTTTTGTTATTATATATAAATGAGATCTCGTAGAAATAAGAGAAAGTCGTTTAGAAATAAGAGAAAAAGTTTGAGACATAGACGAAAGAATATGAAAGGAGGATTTGAAATAATTAGAGATGGTGCAGGTAAAATAACCGACATTACGTATTCAGAAGATGAAGAAGCCAATATAGCTGCAATTGTTCTAGCACGCCTTAATAAAGGAAACCTAACACCTCATGATATTTACATGTTTTTAGAAAATAACGGAATGGCTAATAGTATGCGGCGTGCTGGTATGGATCCAAATGATAAAAACCAACGATATCAGGTGTTTCAAAAGATAATGAGTACGTATGGGCGTTGAAGACCTCATATATGAATAGTATAAGAACAAATAAAAATAATAATTTGATAATATATATCAAGTTATTCATGACTAAAAAAACAAGAAAAATAAAACAAGTATCTGACCACGGTGAATTTTATAAAATAAATGGATTCAACTATGTTTCAGTAAAAGGCAATCCAATGCAAAGAGGCCGAGCTTTTGGAAGATTCTGTGCCAATGATTTTAAGGATATTCAAAAAATGTTGCATTTTGTCTGTGAGGAGGAATATGGCCGTTCATGGGAATTTTTTATCGATGCCGGAAAAAAATATTTGAAACCAACCATTCAAAAAGTGTATCCAGAATTTTACGAAGAAATGGAAGGACTTGTTGAAGGCATTAATGAAGCCGGGGTTTCAACAGATATCGACGAAATTCTCGCATGGAATAATTATTATACGTTGTTAGATTCATGGTATAGCACGTATGATGACGACAAAAAAGGTTCTTCAAAACCGAAATCAGAAGGTGGTTCCAAAGATCGATGCAGTGCTTTTATTGCAACAGGAAGTTGGACAGCCGATGGTAAAATCGTGGTTGGCCATAATAGTTTTTCCAACTTTGTAGATGGTCAATATTGCAATTATGTTCTAGATACGACGCCAGACAAAGGACATCGCATTCTAATGCAAACATTCCCTGCGTGGATATGGAGCGGAACAGATTTCTTTGTTACTGGCGCTGGAATTATTGGAACAGAGACAACCATCGGGGGATTTCTTCCTTATGAAAATAATTTGCCCATTGCATGCAGAATCCGTCAAGCTATGCAATACGGAAACACATTGGATGATTATGTAAGAATTTTATTAGATGGTAACTCGGGCGATTATGCAAATACGTGGTTGCTTGGAGATACGAATACGAATGAGATTCTTTCTTTGGAATTGGGGTTAAAATATCATAGAGTAGAGAGAAAAACAGATGGATATATTGTTAGTTTTAATTCCGTCTATGATCCGAAAATTCGCAATTTAGAATGTGCAAACTCAGGGTTTAATGATATACGGCGACACCAAGGTGCGCGCAAAGTGCGTTTAACTGATTTGATGGAACAATACAAAGGCAAACTGAATATTAATTTGGCCAAGGAACTAATTGCAGATCATTATGATGTATATCTTAACAAAATAAATAAATGTTCTCGCACAGTATGCTCTCATTATGAATTAGACCCACGAGAATTTATGTCACAGTCGGATCGCCCATTGCCTTTTCAACCCCGTGGCGCAGTAGATGGTTTTGTTACTGATTCGAATCTTGCTAAAAGAATGTCTATTGTTGGTAGATGGGGATCTTCTTGCGGAACGCCATTTGTAGTTGATGAGTTTATCAAAAAACATAGACAATGGGAACAATATGGACCCTATTTACATGATCGTCCTAAAGAACCTTGGACGGATTTTACAACTGATCAAAAACGTAAAAAACGGCAATCGTTGCGTAAAAAATCATAAAATCAAATAATAAAACAATTTAATAGGCGCCCGAATAATATGCTGGGTAATACACTGGAATTTCATTGTAATAATCTCCACCCCACCCATTATTTCCACTCCATCCATTATAATAATAGGATGATGGAATCGTATATGTGAATCCTCGTCCAAAACTTCTTCCATCCATTCCGAATCCTCCGCCTCTTCCAATTCCCATTCCTCCATGACCTTCGACAAATTTCAAGGGTCCGAAGAAACATGCAAACGCAAGTAACAAGAATAAAACACTAATAATAAATAGCTTTTTCATATATAATATATCAATAAAAAATTGATGTCTAAACCAAGGAATGTAAAAGAACCAACAGATACTCTTATATAATGGAACAAACACCAGAATACGTGGATAATGATATCTTATTGCAAAAGTTACCCATGGATCTAGTGAAACATTGCTTGTCCTATGATAAAAGATTTGTTATACGCAAGGGCCATATTATACAAATCAATAGAATTCCTAGAAGCGATGCACGATATGGTACGCTTGAAAAAATTCCTATCATTGAATATAATAAAACACCATATAATCAAACTGTATTTGTCTCTTATTTAGATGCAAAAGATAGAGGCAATAAATATTATTTTGCATTGACTATTATGTTAGACACTTCTAAAGATAAAATGATGTATTATGTTCGCAAAATCGATTCCAACTCAAATAAAGAAGTGAATATTAAACGATATAATATTCTAAATTAACTTACTAATAAAAAGAAAATTCTTATTATTATTATATAAAATCATTATAACAATGGAAGACATCTCTTGGAAACTGATTGATAAATATTTTCAAGATAATCCATATAATTTGGTATCTCATCATTTAGATTCATACAATGATTTTTTTGGAAAGGGGATTCAACAAATTTTCAAAGAAAACAACCCTCTTCGTTTTATTGAGAGAAAAGATAATGAAGAAAAAGGTGAGGGTGATGAAAACCGTAATGAAAGTTTTTTATATTTAGGTGGAAAAGATGGAAATAAAATTTATTTCGGAAAACCAATCATTTATGATGACAATGATCGAACACATTACATGTATCCGAATGATGCACGATTACGTAACATGACATATGGTGTCAGCATTCATTATGATGTTGAGGTAGATTTTGTTTTTTTTGATCCAGAAACAAGAGAGAGAAAAACAGACTCTATTATTTTGGAAAAAATATATCTTGGTAGATTTCCCATTATGTTGCAATCTAATTTGTGTATTCTAAAGGATCTTTCCCCTGAAGTTCGGTTCAATATGGGAGAATGCCGAAATGATTGGGGTGGATATTTTATTATCGATGGCAAAGAAAAATCTATTGTGAGTCAAGAGAAATTTGCTAATAATATGATTTATATTAGACAAAATAAGGATGACAATACTTATAGTTTTTCGGCGGAAGTGCGATCGGTGAGCGAAGATGCTTCAAAACCGATTCGCACAACCGCTGTAAAAATGGTGGCACCATCGCCCAGTCTCTCAAATCAGCAACTTGTAGTTTCTATTCCGAATGTGAAACAAGCCATTCCGCTCTTTATTGTTATGCGAGCACTTGGCATTGTTTCTGATAAAAAAATAATCGAATATTGTTTATTGAATCTTGAAAAAAATGAAAGTTACGTAGATTTGTTTATTCCATCAGTTCATGATGCAAGTAAGATTTTTAGTCAAAAAGTTGCATTACGATTTATTGCTAGTTTTACAAAGAGAAGAACGATTACTGGCGTACTTGATATTTTGATGAATTATTTTTTACCACACATAGGTGAGGATAATTTTTTGGAAAAGGCATATTATATTGGTTATATGGCAAATAAACTGTTGCGCGTTTTCACGGAAGAGGAAAAACCGACAGATCGTGATAATTTTAAATTCAAACGCGTTGAGCTATCAGGATCATTGATCTATGATTTATTTCGAGAGTATTTTTTAATTCAAAATCGAACCATTGGGCAAAAAATTGACAAAGAACATTATTATCACAAGGGTAAATATCAGGCAAGTTTTGATTCATTCAAGTCATTGATTGAGGATAATTATGGGGAATTTTTTAAAGAGAGAGCTGTTGAATCAGGGTTTAAAAAGGCATTTAAAGGCAATTGGGGGTCTGAAGCACATACAAAACGTGTAGGAGTTGTACAAGATCTAAATCGTTTATCGTGGAATACATTCATGTCTCAACTACGAAAGATTAATTTGCCACTTGATGCCAGTGCAAAAGTTGTGGGGCCCAGGTTGCTTCATTCTTCGCAATGGGGTTATATTGACCCAGTGGATACACCGGATGGCGGAAATATTGGCCTACATAAACACATGGCAATCAGCACGCAAATTACTAGTGGATTTTCCGTCGCACCACTGATACGATGGTTACGGGCAAAAACCATGTTGAAAGTATTGCAAGAATGCGATCCTCATTATTTACAATTGAATACCAAAGTTTGGGTGAATGGAGTTTGGCTTGGAGTGATAAATAATCCATTGGAAACTGTAAAATTATTAAAATTATTTCGACGAAATGGGTTAATCCCGATGCAAACGAGTATTTCCTTTTTATTTCAAGAGAACGAAGTGCAAATTTTTACTGATTCCGGAAGATTGATACGACCTATTTATTATATAGAAGAAGGTCGGCCTAGTTTTCAAAGGAAAGCGATTTTAGAGAAGATCAATTCTGGAAAATTTACATGGGAGCAGATTGTTGGCGGATTCAAAGAAAAACCCGAATCATTTTCATTGAGAGATTCTATTATTTATGATGTTGAAGAATTGTATCCAGATATAGCATCGTCAAGAAAAGATCTAGAACTAGAAAAATTATTAATGGAATATCAGGGTTTAGTGGATTATGTAGATGTATCGGAAGAAGATGGGCTTCTGATTGCATCAAAAGTGGAAGACTTGACCAAAAGTCAATTTTATACAAATATAGAGATTGACCCCTCTTTTTTATTTGGTATCATGGGAAATCAAATTATTTACCCTGAAAATAACCCTTTTGCCAGAAATTCATTTTCATGTGGTCAAAGCAAACAAGCAGTCAGTGTATATCATACAAATTACCAATCTCGTATTGATAAAATGAGTGTCATCCTAAATTATGGACAGATTCCTCTTTTAAAATCTAGATATTTGGATTATATTAATAAGGAAGAACAGCCGTATGGTGTGAATGCTATTGTAGCGATTATGTCTTATACAGGATACAATGTGGAAGATGCCATTTTGATCAACGAAGGATCTATTAAAAGAGGAATTTTTCTGACCAGCTATTATTCCATGTATGAAGCGAGAGAAGAAAGCACAAAAGTGCGCGGATCTACGAATAATTCTGTTTTTACGGATATAGCATCTCATGGAAATGTTATTGGAATCAAGCCTGGTTATGATTATAGCCATTTGGATAAATATGGTATGATTCGCGAAAATACACCGCTTGATGATAAAATGGCGGTGATTGGAAAAGTAACGTCAAGTACAGAGGATTCGGAAGTTGCAATGGATGCATCTGTTTTTCCCAAAAAAGGCCAACTCGGATTTGTCGATAAATCTTTCATTACCGAAGGAGAAGAAGGATTTCGAATTGCCAAGGTTAGAGTAAGAGAGGAGAGAATTCCTGCCATAGGAGATAAAATGGCATCGCGCGCTGGACAAAAGGGAACACTTGGATTAATTATACCTGAAGAAGATATGCCATTTACCGCGGATGGGTTGCGCCCCGATTTGATTATTAATCCACATGCTTTACCATCTCGAATGACAATTGGACAATTAATTGAGGCGCTCTTTGGAAAAGCCTGTGCAATCTATGGCGCATTTGGCGACTGTACAGCATTTCAGACGAAAGGGCCAAATACGGAAATTTATGGAAGTATGTTGCAGGAACAAGGATTTCATTCTTCTGGAAATCAGATTTTATACAATGGCATGTCTGGCCAACAATTGTACTCTGAAATTTTTATCGGACCAACTTATTATATGCGTTTGAAACATATGGTGAAAGATAAAATTAATTATCGTGCATTAGGCCCGCGCACTGTTCTAACTAGACAGACAGTGCAAGGTCGTGCAAATGATGGAGGGTTGCGTATTGGTGAGATGGAACGTGATGGTATTTTGGCACATGGTGCATCTGCATTTTTGAATGAATCATTTCTAATAAGAGGCGATGAATATTATATGGCTGTTTGCAATAAAACAGGAACAATTGCAGTGTATAATAGTGCGCTTAATTTATTTTTATCGCCTTTTGCCGATGGTCCATTACAATTTACGACAACATTGGATGGAAAATTGAATATTGATAATATAAGTCGATTTGGTAGATCTTTCAGCATTGTCCGTATTCCATATTCATTAAAATTATTGATTCATGAATTACAAGTAATGAATGTTCAAATGCGCATTATTACGGAGGATAATATCGATCAGTTAATGAGTATGTCTTATTCCAATAATATCAATGCTCTATTAAAAGATGACAACCCAAATATTACAACACTTATTAACAAGGTAAAATCTACATTGCAGGAGAGAAAAACTGCCACTTTCAAAGAAAAAGTAATAGAAAGAGAAAGAGAAGCACCAGAGTTACAACCGAAAACTCCTAGCGATTCACCACAATATCATCCCAATACACCACCACCGCGATTCGAACCAAACACGCCTAGCGATTCGCCGCAATATGTACCAACATCACCGGCGTATGCACCAACTTCACCACAATACGTAGCAACATCACCGGCGTATGCACCAACTTCACCACAATACAATCCAAATTCACAAAATAATTCACCGCAATATAATCCAAATACAACATCAAGCGAAGAGCGTGAAATTATGCCCGCATTTCAACCAAGCTCGCCCAGCAATTCGCCTCCACCGAATGCAGAAGAAAAAATGATTCCACTATCTCGACCAAGCTCTCCTAGTAATTCGCTTCCACCGAATGCAGAAGAAGAGCCTTTTCTTATCAAAAATCCAATGCAAGAAGATAAAACGTCTATTTTAGAAATAGAAGAGGAGAAAAAGAAAGAAGAGGATGCAAGTGCCGATGAAAAAACGAATACAAGTAGTTCTGGAGAAACAAAAAAGGTAGTTTTTTCTCAAGAAAAGAAATAAAATAATAAAAAAATTGAATTAAACGATAATGAATATGTATATATTATACAAAGATTATGGCGACACAAAACTCAAGTAGCAACATTTCTTCAGTCTATAAATCTAGGAAAACAGTATTGCAATTAATGGACAAGCAGGGATATAATACAGAGGAATATGATAATTTTAGCGTGAATGATGTGAATTCCATGTTTCAAAATAAACAATTGGATATGCTGTTGGAACAGAAAGAAGCTGACCCCGGTGAAAAGGCCAAAAAGAAAATATATATTACCTATTATTTAGCAAAAACCTTGCGCCCTCAAAATGTTCAGGAAATTATTGATGATCTCTTTAATTTAGAAGAAGTTCTAACAAAAAAAGATACATTGATGATCATTGTCAAAGAGGAAATGAATGAAACATTAATAAATCTTTTAAAGCATATTTGGGAACAAGATGGTATTTTGATTGTCATTCAAAATATCAAACGTCTTCAATATAATATTTTAGAGCACATATTGGTTCCAGATCATCGCATTTTAAATCCTTCTGAATATGAAGTTGTTAAAGAGAGATATAATATTATGGATGATACACAATTTCCCGAAATATCGCGATTTGATCCAGTAGCGCAAATTATAGGGATTCGACCTGGACAAGTATGTGAAATTATTCGACCAAGTAAAACATCCATTCAAGGAAAATACTATCGCATTTGTGTTTAAAAATTATTTTATCTCATACATATAAGACAAAATAATGAACCAATATAAAATACAATTAGATGCATTAAAAGAATCTTATTCTTCTGCTCTCGAAAATTTTCATAATACTTTTATTATTCACCATACAAATCCAGACTCTGTAGAATATTCGCAAATTTATTCGCAGGAAGAAGGACAAATACGTGCAATTCTTGGGTCGCTTTTTTCATTGCAAAATTCAATTGAACAATCGATCGAATCTTTTAACAAACAAATATCAATACTTGATGAAAAAGTAAAAATAGAAAAGGATGCAAATGAAAACTTGCATAAAAAAGTAAGAGATAAAAAAGGTGCAGCCCGTGGTTCGATAGGAATGATTTTAGAGTCTCAAGACTCTTACGATTATCAGCGCATTAAAAATATAACATTGTTTATAGGAGATATTATATTATTATATTTTATATATTCCATTGCATTTGCAAAAGAAAATTAATATATTTCTTATAATAAAACAATTATGAATTATTTTATGGACAGTATTAAGACATATTCACAGTTATGGTGCAAACAAAAATATACTTTAGAAGCTAAGAAGCAAAAAAATGAAAAAAAAGAAAATGAAAAAAAAATAAATTGTTTTTTATATAAGCCTGTGCGAAAAACTTTCTTTGATAGAATTTTTGAAAATATGATGAAAAGTGAAACAAATAAAAGAATAGAAAATAAAAAAAATGTACCTGTTGAAAAAACAGTACAAAATATTCTGAAAAATAAAGAAAAAGAAGAGGAAAAAGAAGAAAAAGAAGAGGAGGAGAAAGAAAAAGATATTATACCTTCCATTTTTTTTTGTTTATCGATACCAGCCATGGTGTTGGCATACCTTTATATCTTTAGAAACAGAAACAGAAGATAAGAGTTTATTATATACATTATATATAATAATGTCTAATTCATTGGAATTATATAATTTAGAAGGTGATTTTGATGAAACATTACGCCAATATAAACAAGCCTATGTAAATTATATTGAAATTTTGAAAAATTCAAAATCAAATTCTTCTGGAAATACTATTATAATTTTTTATAATGAAAAACTGATTGAATTAAATAACAAAATAATAGAATTATTAAAATCAACACAAACTGACGTAGATTCTGTTCAAAATGAAAATAAAAAAAAATTGGTTGAAGCCCAAAAAATGTATGTAAATTTGTTGCAAGAGAAAAAGAAAATTCAACAATTAATGGAAGAAAATTTGACTGTGAATACTGGAAAAAGTTTTTTTGAAACCTATTTTCAATATCAATATGCTCAATATTTATTTTGGTTTTTTTTATTGATCATTGTTCTTTTGATCACTGTAACAACAATTTTTTTCCCTAATGTAGAAATCAAGCCTCTTAAAATTATTGGTTGGGCATTATTCGTTGCATTCATTATCGTTAGTGCATTATACTCTTATGTTCCAGCGGGATTTTTAATATTATGTCTTATAATTGCCTATATTTGCCTAGGATTTTTGAAGATTGTCCCTATTCCTTAACTCTAGTGAAAATTATATTTGTAATATTTATTTTGTATATATTATATTATTTTGTAATATAAATGGTAAAATTCTTTTTTTACAATAAATTAACTAACGTAGAAATATTGAAAAAAATAAACAATGATTATGAAATTTACGATGGTTATATTATAATACAAAATTATGATAGTGAAAATAATTTTTTAGAAATTAGTGACATTTCAATCAATAATAATAAAATATTATATGGAAAAATAGTAGATTTTAATATGAAATTTGAAGATATAATAAAAAAACTGAATGAAATTGAAGATTGTAAAATAGAAAATAAAACAAAATATACGGTAGAAACCATATGGACAAATAAAATTTCAGGAGGAACATATAAAGCATATATTATTTACTAAAATGGGCATTTACATATTTAAAATGCCCATTTTAGAGAACAAAAAATAGAGAAATTTCATCTACGATGAAAATAATAATCTATATTTATTTAAAGATAGCTAGATATGCCAAAAAAAATACAAAATGGAGGCATTCTAATAAAAAATAAAAAATCAAAAGAATCTATCATTTATTTCATTGAGAATTGCAAAAGCATAAAGTTTATATCTAAAAATTCAACAAGTGGAGCAGTGTTTGAATGCACACTAAAAGAAGGTGTTGAATCGCCATATGAAATGATTCGTTCAAATAATTTTAAGTCACCTGTCAAAAAAATCATTGTAAAATTAGTGGGAATTGATTCAGTTGTTCGCGACAATGGTAATGAACCTTCTTGGACAATACCCGAATACGAACTACCTAATTTTGTAGAAAAAAGAATAGAACAGGAAAAAACTTTTAAAGAAGAAGTAAATATACAAACTCGATTGTTTTTTCAATCCATGCGCTTATTAAACCCATGGTGTCCAGCACCAGTTTATGCATCTGTTGAAAAAGATAAAGATGCTGCGATCGATTTTATAAATAAAATGATTCGAGGATCAGGCAATGGGGAAGCAATAGCAGTACTAAATGCAATTAATCGAAACATTCTTCAGCGCAAAATACCATATCTAGGTATTTTAGGTATGGAACTTGCAGAAGATTATATAGGATTGTATGTATATTATCATTATTATAAAATACATCCCGAAGAGTTGGCACCCTCTATTAAACGATATGAAAATATGGCACGTTTGAGGATTTTGGATATAGCGCTTGAAAGTGGTTATTCTCAAGCCGACTATCATTCCGGAAATGTTTTCGTAAATGAACATGCAACAGGGTATTATGATGAACTTGATGGTAATGTATTGATAATAGACTTTGGACTTGCAAACAAAATACCACTCGAAAAGATGCAACAAATAGAACAATTTTATAGTGAAAATAATTTCGTTCAAGCATTAAAAGTATTAAATACGCTTTCACGATGTGATGGTGAAAAATGTAGTACACATCCATCGCATTATGGATGGTTGTCGTATGATTATGACAGATCAAATGAAAAAACGATGACTTTAGATGAAGACCAAATTGCTGAGGAAAATGAAGAATTACTTGATTTAAAGAGAAGAGAAATAGTAGCGAATAATAAAAGAATTGCGTTTTATAATGATGCTTCGCATGATGCAGAGAGAGATAAATACCCTTTATTGCCATTATCAACCGAAGTAGAACATAGTTTTTTGGAAGGTTTGGGATTGGAAGGTTTGGGAGATCTTCTTACTGGTGGAAAAAAGAAAAACTCGAAAAAAACTAAGAAAAATAAAACTAAGAAAAATAAAACTCAAAAACGTGCAAAAAGAAAACAAAAGAGACGCAAAAGTAAATATCTTATAACTTGAGTAGGATTATCATCCTTATTAAGGTCATAATTTCTATTTTTAGTTACTATTTTATAAAAAGTATTGTTATTTATATAAAATGGATGTTTTAAAGGTGTAAATAAAATAAGGGATAAACATTAATTTTTATTGTCTTTGCATAGTGTAATGGGTTCAAATACACTTGATTTTGTAACTTTAAAACAAGGAAAAATTTATAAGGACCTTCAACAAAAAATACTGGATGGGAGTTTAGAACGACATAAGAAAAGAAAAGAAAAAAGAGGAAAAGGAAGAGAGGGAAAAGAAGGAATGCAATCAAATACAGAATCAGAACAAACATCGCAATTATTGAGATATACTCAATTACAAAAGCAATTTAATGAGCTCATGTCTCAATATAAAATCTTGCAAGCACAACTTATTTCCAAAACTAGTAATAATTTATCTATATCTCGGGGAAAAAATGTATATGTCAATTCAGTAATTAGTAATCCAACTGCAATGTATCTTGGTCCCTACAAAGAGTCATCATCTATGACGACTCTAGATAACGGAGCAAGAAAATATAACTATAGTAGTTGCATGCAAGCTGCATTAACTTCAAATAATTCTATTTTTGGTCTAGAAAATTTGAATGCAGCAACACAACTGGCTCAATGTAACGTTAGTTCCAATGCGGATTCAGCGCGTAAAAATGGACTTGCAACGAATGGATGTAGTAGTGGAAGCGATGGAAAACAATATGGACAATTTCAATCCAATACTACAGCGATATATAATACAGCAGATTCAACGTATAAAGGATGTTTTTATAATTCATCGACTACATCTAATTTGGGTCCAAATATGGAAATGTCAGGTATTTCGATGGATCGGTATTCATCAGTTTATGTATTAGGATCTTATGGAATGGGGCCATGGGGTAATTCTGGTAAATTTCCCGATGCGACAGCAAAGTGGATATGGTATTCTCCTAATGCGCAAAGTGGCGCACCTATCAATAACAATGCTCCTATAACATTTATTTATGAATATAATCATACAGGTACAACGTATATTACTGCAAAGGTTAGCGCAATTATTGATGATTCTGGAGCATGGTATTTAAATTCAAATAAAGTAGGAACAATTAGTGGCGGGTGGGGTGGTCCAGCACCCACCTTTAACATTACATTGGCGCCAGGAATTAATTATTTGCAATGTTCAGCAATCAATACAGGAGGACCAGCTGGATTAGTCGCAACTGTCATGTATAATGGTCGAGTCTTATTTAATACCAATAGTTCTTGGAAATATACAAATGATCCGGTTTCTTCCATGATTGTCAATGGAACTAATTATTCCGTCAAAACATGTCAAGATTATGCAAAAAAAAATAATTATCAATATTTTGGATTAAAAAATGGAACAACAGGATCGTCTCAATGTGTTGTTAGTAATTCTTTTAAAACGGCGACGGAATATGGCTCTTCCGATCCAATTAAAACATTGTCTGATGGATATATGTATGGAATAGGTGCAGTCAATTCTTTGTATCGTATTAATAATGAAGGCGCAAATCCGGCATTTATTGGAAAAATAGGGTATGTAGATCGTTTTTCGCAAGTAAAAGAATATCCGTCTTCCATGATTCAGTCATCTAATTCTATACCTAAGATAATTCAACAAGACTCATCCTGTCCTCAAGCCGTAGAAGCGATTGATAGTATTACCTGGGGAAAACTTAAAAAAAATGGAATCATGACTCCAAACACAAAATGTGGCTTAGCCGAGGTGATCCAAGAGTCACAAGAACGTGTGAAAATAATAAAGGGAGAGCTAGGGAAATTAGCAGATGAGATTCTCTCAGTAGTTGCTGTATTGAAACAGAATAATCAAAATATTAATGAGCAGCTCAATATGAATGAAGCAACATTTTCCGAGAATATTGCAATGTATCAAGATATTAGTAATCAATTTCATCAATATAAGGGCGCTTTAAATAACAATTCGAGTTTTATCGTTGCAGATAGCAAACAAGTATTTCAATATGAAAATTATCAGTATATATTCTGGGGTGTTTTAGCATTAAGTATTATTATTATTACGTTGCATACCATGAATCGTTAATAAACAAGCATATTTTATAATATTATATTACTATAAAATATATATTCATGCCAACAGATACAGATATGCAAGAGCGAAATGAACAAACATTAACTGACATTCAGGGATTACAAAATACTGAACAAGAATTATTTAATCAATTGAACCAACCTTCTCTAACCCCTGAACAAAAAAATACCATTGTTACAAAAATAAATGAAGTATCGCAAATGAGAATGAATTTGTATGAAAATTTGAATAGTATGTATTCTTTTTTTAACGCAAATATAACATCATCGAATGCTACATTGGTTGAGCAGACGAATGCAGTCAAAATTGTAGAAGAACAATTGAATGAAGCAAAAATAAAACTAAATCAAATGCAGAAAAATACGAGCAACAATATGCGCATGGTAGAAATAAATACGTATTATGGGGAAAAATACCGCAATTATACAAGTATTTTAAAATTGTCTCTTCTTTTTTGTATTCCTATTTTATTTTTTAGTGTTTTATACAAGTCTGAAATAATTTCTAACGGGGCCTTTTCCTTTATTATTATTTTTTTAATGTTTATAGGTATCATTGTGATCGGAACAAGAATTTTAGATGCTATGCATCGAAGTGACATGAACTATAACGAATATACTTGGGGTTTTGATAAAAAAACAGCTCCTTCAGCAAATTCAAGTTCTTTTTCTTCTGTCAATAATACAGCATCTGATCCATGGGCAACTGCATCGGAAAATTCAACCAATTGTTTAGGTCAGAGTTGTTGTTATGAAGGAACAAAGTATGATGAAACATTGGAACAATGTGTGCCAGATTCTTATGTAGCACCTCCAACAATAGAAACATCAGATACTTTATCAGGAACTGCGAATAATAATAGATTCATGTTGCAAGGCGGTTTTGGCGGTCTATAAAAAATTTTATCATATCATATAATATATAATATAATATGGATATGATAAAAAACCTATTTTTGGGAAATGCCAATACAGTTGCGAATCCAAATCCGAGTCCGAGTACAATAGAGTCTCAAGCTGCAGCATCAACCGCGCAAATAAATGCATTGCTTGCACAGTCCCAAGAGTCTTTGTTGTGTGGTCCAACTTGCCAAGCAGAGAAAAATATATCCGCATTAGAACAAAGTTATATAAATGCTCAAAATAATGTAAAAACGGCTCCTGAACAATTGGCAACCGCGAAAAAAAATTATTTTTTGGCAGCAAAGGGTCAATTGGAATATGATAAAATGGTATTAGATGAAGCTACAACAGATGCCGATACGCTCGTGAAATCTATGCAGGAAAAATTTGATAAAATTGTTATAGATATAGAACAGCAAATAGATGTGAATGATAGTTTAGAAACAAATTATAGTCGCATGAATGATTTATATGATGAATATTCAGAAGAAAATAAAAAAATGGAGCAGCTCCTGAAAAAAGTAAAGGATGATATTGTTACAAATGATCGAAAGACATATTATGAACAACAATATATAGATAGTCTTGAACTCAGATACTATTGGTATAGATTTATATATATATTTTTAGGTTTCATAGTCATTGGTATCGTTTTATTTAAATATAGTGGATCGTGGATCAAAAAATTGCTAATTATTGTATGTTTTATTTTCTATCCCATCTTTATTGTTCCGATTGTTATTTATTTGATAAAATGTGTTAAATATATAGTTGGATTCTTTCCAAAAAATGTTTATCACAAGGCTAAAACTATGTAAAAAATACCAATCTTTAAACCAATAATATATTATTTATTATAAAATATTATTATAGCATTTTTTTGTGTAATTAACTATAAATAAATACAAATACAAATACAAAATTGTTTGATTAGAATAATTCATCAACAATTTCACTCTCCGGATAAATAATTTCTACACCATGCCATCCGTCGCGTCTCGACTTGCCAAACTTCTTGTCCATGAATTCGTGCAATTCGATACCCTTGGGCGCCCTTCGCCCACCTTGTTGATCCTGAAACCAAATCTTGAATTGTTCGGTAAGCTCACGCTTTGCAATTTTCTTTCCTTCTTTTCTTCCCACCATTTCTGCAATAAACGCGGCGATATGATCTTGTCCTTGGCGATATTTATCAGAAGACGATCGCACAATATCGCAAATCTCTACTTTTCCTTGCGTTTCGAAAGCGCGCTTCACCAACATACTCGCAAACACACGCGCCATCTTTGGCAACTTTTCCTTCAAATTTTTATCCTTGGGAAACTGATAAGGTGTATCGTCCTCTGTTTTTTGCGCTTCAGGATCCACAAATTTTGACATGAAATCAACAATACAAATACGTCGCCAAGTACCATCATCATTGCTATTGATTTCAAACAAGGTATTGGTGCAAACTACCAGATGAAATTGGATTTGAAATGTCTCCGATTTGCAATACAATTCACGAGCTTGCAACGTCGAATCACCTGTCAAATTTTTCATCATACCTTCGTTCAATTTGCACGAATCTTTTGTTGGTTCTTGCATGACCGCGTAACGCACACCTTTTAATTGCATCACTTCTGAAGAAGTTTGACCCTGACCGACGCGTTTCTCTGTAACCAACGTAATTGGAACCGTTGTCATACAATATTCTCCCAGCGTAAATGCCATCAGATCTGCTAGCATGGATTTACCATTTGATCCCGAACCGCGATAAATATTGAAGACTTGATTGATATTCTCGCCAATAAGAACAGATGATAAATGATCCCACATATATCTGTTGAGTGCTTGCACTGGAAATAATTGTTCCATAAATTGCAGAATCGATTCCATCGTAATTTGATCTCGAACCGGATCCAGCTCATAATATGGAATATTTGTACATTTGGTGATATAATCTTGCGGATATCCAGAACGAAAGACCTTGTTTTTGATATCTACTACACCATTGGTAAAACACATGAGATATCTGTTTGTGTCCATATTTTTTGTGAATTCCTTGTCAAAGAACAGCTCATGTGCCTCTCGAAAAATATTATTCTTAATGCTGGTTGTTCTCATGCGTGTTGATAATTCACTGACCCACTTTACCATCTTGGATTTGGCTGCATATCGCTCGTCACTTGGCTCATAGTGATTCATCTCGTTCATAATTGACGCCATTTTCTCTTGATAAATATTATACATATCTACCGAAATCGAGAATCTTAGTGTTTGACCCTCATCAAGTTCCCATCTGTGATTTCTGAATGCATACCACGTTTTATTTATATAACTGCTGCAAACATAGACCTCTTTGAACATTTGATATAAAACCATGGCAAAATCCCATTCTGTTGGACTGGTCAAAGTTTTTTCAATGAAATGATTGATGGTTGTCTTTTTTACACGCTCATAGTCTTCCGGTGCATCTTGCTTTGCCCAATAGATAATTGATTTCTTGGTAATGCCTTCTGGCTTTTCCTTCAAATGTTTGCACCATTTTTCATGTAGAACTGGAATAGATGCAAAATCGAAATCCGACGCTTTACTGCGCAACATAATCCAAGATAGGAACAGGCGTTCGTCTGTGTTTTTAAGTGCAAACGCCACCTTGATATTTTTACTATGGGATCCGGGTTCATAATATTCTTTCGGTAAGATTTGCGTATATTCATGCACCTCTTTCAATTCATATTCATCAATCTTGAAGCTTTTTAACATACTATCGACAGCATTTTTTAATGTTGCTTGATCTACAATATCTTGCAACGAATATACTTCATTTTCTACACTACCTAAATCCGTCGTCAAGAGTCGTAACTTTGTCTTGGTTTGTGCCTTTGGTCTAATTGGTTTATTATTGACGCGACTATCGTATGTTTCTTTGATTTCTGGATTCATCTCAAATACTGCATGTTCGCTGTATTGCGCTGATAATAAGCAAAATTCTTTTTCTACGTCAATGTCCGTAACGCGTCGTTCATCCATGATAAATTCACTGTCCGATTCATCAAAGCTGATTTTATAATATTGTGTTATTTCATACGCTTTATTATGGGGCTTTCTTGAACCAAAAAGCTGCCAATTTGTAGTTCCCTTGCTGATTCCTTCGTCCAAGACAGCGGGCCAGTCATTGATAAGTGGCAGCTCCAAAATGTTGGGAATTTCCTCCAACATTTTTTCGCGCAGAATCTGCTGCAAAACATGATCCATTTGAATTCCGATGATAATATGAATGCCGTCTTTTGTCAAAGATCCATCTTGGAGACGATTTACGTCTTCTTTTTCCATAATATAAATTGGAAAGCTGACATTTTCTTTGAAAACTAAAAGTTCCTTAAGTTTTTCCAAATATCCCAAACAAAGGATATCTTGAATGTGCTCTTTGGTATGTTGTCGCGACGTAACGCTGTGAGCATAACGAAAATCAAGATCGATCAGAATAGGTCCTGTACCCTTTTGCTGTTTTTCGGTAAGATACTCCATTTGCTTTTTTATAAATACTTTTTCACAATATAGTCTGTAAAAGATGGGCAATTCTTCTTTGGGAATTACATAAGAACCTCCGTAAATATTGGAAGTCTTGTCGCCGATTCTTGTGTGAGTAATGAGGCTTGTATCTCCATCCTTTTTGAGACTGTGCTTTGCTAAAAAATCACTCAAATCATTATAGTGTGATGTTAAATCCATAATATACTGTTGTATAATATCATATATTGAGATATTTCTATTTCATTTTTTTTTCATTAATAATAAGAAAATAACGGATACCTGTAACTTTTGAGTGGATCCGATTTTAGCTTATTTATTATCGAGAGAAACATATATAAAACGAATCTAATATATAATATATATTACTCATGTCAAAAAAAGATGTATTTATTCCAAAAGAAACCATTACACGATTATTACACGATGTAAAACATATTATGAAAAATCCACTTATAGAAAATGGTATTTATTATGCACATGATGACGAGGACATGATGAAGGGATATGCTCTTATTATTGGACCCGAGGATACGCCCTATTTTGGCGGTAATTTTTTCTTTGAATTTCATTATCCGAGGGATTATCCGCATAGTCCGCCGCATGTCTTGTATTGCACAAATGGTGAGATGATTCGGTTTAATCCCAATTTATATTGTAATGGGAAGGTTTGTATCAGTGTTTTGAATACGTGGAAGGGAGAGCAATGGACATCGTGTCAAAGTATTTCTACTATTTTACTTACATTATGCACCCTTTTATGCACTGATCCATTGTTAAATGAACCAGGTGTATCAAAGACACACGCTGACTTTGCGAATTATACCAAGATTATTGAATTTAAAACGATTGATATTGCCATTCTAAAAATGGTCAAGAGACAGCCGGATATTTATCCGGAAAAATTTTCCATTTTTTATCCTTATGTCAAAGAAAATTTTGATAAAAATAAGCTCGCGCTGCGTAAATATATTGTGGAAAAATGGAAAACGGTAGAGCCAGTAATAATCAAAACGTCCTTTTATGGGATGACTGTACAGATTCATTATAAACGTTTGCTGGAAGATTTTGATAAAACAGTTATACAGGTATGTAGCTAATTATTTTTTATGCAAGGAAATGTTAAATTGTTTTTGAAAAAATTGAATATAAATAAATAATAGTAAAGATATAATATATAGAGAATGCACTTTTGCAATGTATGTAATAATATGTATTATATTCGAATTGACGCGGAAAATCCCAATAAGTTGATTTATTATTGCAGGAATTGCGGAAATGAAGATAACTTGCTTACGGTAGATAATGTGAGTGTTTCTAAAACACAGGTGAAAAAGAATGATCAAAAATTTTCACACATTATCAATAAATATACCAAGTTGGATCCTACATTGCCTCGCGTCAATAAAATTTTGTGTCCTAATCCCGAATGTGACACAAATACACACGATGCGCCTAGAGAAATTATTTATATTCGGTATGATGATGTTAATATGAAATATATTTATTTGTGTTCTACATGCGATACAGTATGGAAGTCGAATGAACAAAAGTAGGTTCTTTATTATTTATATTAAAATTGATTTATAATAATATAAATATATTGTCTAGTATTAATAATAATGCCTAGTTTTAAAAACGAGATCGATAGCGACGACGAAGAAGATATTGTATCTACTGCATCTTCTGAAGATGAAGATGAAGTCGATGAAGAAGAAGAAGAAGAAGTTGATGAAAAAGAAGGAGAAGATCAAGACGAAGTCGATGAAAAAGAAGTAGATGAAGACGAAGATGAAGAGGAAAAAGAAGATCAAAACGATGATGAAGAGGAAGAAGACCAAGAAGGTGGAGAAAACATAATAATAGGAGGAAAAATACCTAGTTTTGAACAACACGGTGGAGCAAGTGATGATGAAGATGAAGAAGATGAGGAAAATAATGAAGGATATTTGCAAAAATTTAATGCGGATATTAATAAACAATATTTGCTGGATTTTCATCCGGAGGCAATGATTCATAATTATAAGGAAATTAGTGCGCTAACAACGGTTATTCGCGATGCAAATAATAATATTATTGATAAGCTGCATCGAACATTGCCTTATCTAACGAAATATGAACGCGCACGTGTTCTAGGTCAGCGTGCAAAACAGATCAATTCTGGCGCCAAGGCATTTGTCAAAGTACCTGAAAATATTATCGATGGGTATCTTGTTGCTGAATTGGAGCTAGCACAAGCAAGAATTCCTTTTATTATTCGTCGGCCGATTCCAGGAGGTGCGTGCGAATATTGGAAACTAAAAGATTTGGAAATGATCGGATTTTAATTGATTTTATATTTATACAATTATTACATACTATTTTTTTATAAAAATTGATTTAATACATTATTATCATATAATTCATTAAATAGATGACAACGCGAGCAATTCATTTCTCCAATTTAGAAGTCGGAAAATATTATAATCTAGTTTCTATAGATCATAATAAAAAAATTAAATTTATAAAAACTATGGGAAAATTAGTGAATATAAATTTATATGGAAGATCGTATGATCCCGATGTTGAATTTACGTTTTGCAATGAACAAGGTATTATGTATAGATTTGAACCAAGTTTTAACTCCAGCTTTGTTTATACTGAATATCCTGGAGAAGAAACGGAAGACCAAGTTAGAGATAGAATACAAGAGAGAAATCGTGCCATTCAGTATGAAATTGTGAGCAATGATTGGGCGTTACGACCAGAAAATGTCGTTGCGACACAAGGCATCAATGTGTCACAGTTTGATAACAACTTTTAGAAAACAACTTTTAGAAAACAACTTTTAGAAAAAGTTGTGCAAAAATAGTGTAAAAAATAATGTAAAGTTGTATAAGTTTTGCACAACTTTTTTCAATGCATTTTGCGCAACTTTTAGAAAAAGTTGCTTAGCATTTCCAACGATTACCACAATCAATGCAAGACACAAAGGTTGTCATCGGCTCATCTGCCGATCGCGTCTGCATCTGATAATAGGTACATTTGTTCGAATGACATTTTCTACATTTAAAGGTGTCCGTTGCTGCCTCAATTTTGGTTTCATATTTATGATGATCTCGCTTCATTTTTGCTTGAATAAGCGGTTCCCATTTATCGCGATTCATTTCTTGATGCGTCATAAATGCGATCGTATGTGGCTTTACTTTGTCCGATTGAATCTGTTGTCGAAATGCCGGATTTTGTAAATTCAAATAAATGCTGCGCAACCGATCTGTATAAATCTGAATAAAATGCGGATTGTCCCACTTTTTTACCACTTTTCTATTATCTGCCTCTTTCAGCGAATAATTATAAATGCCTTTTTCTAAATTAGTGCAATCTTTTTCTGAAGCGAGTATCGCAACCAGCTTTGTACGGATATTTTTTCGGAAATTCTCCGGATTCTCTATGATTCTCATTCTACGATATAAATATCATCATGTATTTATATCATATTGCAATCAATTTTTATTATTAAATTTTACTTTTTAGTCGGAAGCGAGATTTTACCTATAAAAATATCAACAATTTTTTGTTTCCATGGACAATCGATGTCTTTGACAGTTGGAATATGTTTTTTCATGACTACATCTAATAGCCCCCAGTATTCAGGATAAGTCATGTATTCTGGTGGAACATAGCTAAGGTCTCTTAACACATCATTCATATCCTCTTTGAATGTTGTCTGATCTTTCGGCAATTGAGAAGCAATATAGTAGCTAACATCTGCAACGCTTCTTGGTTGGCTCATCTTTTGATTTGTGGTTATTTATAAATACAAGATACTATTGTGAAATCAATTTTTATTACTAGATCTAATAATACTATTTTTCAGAATAAGTCATCCATATTGCATTTCTTTATTTTGAATATAAAATATAAAATAATAAATATGTAATTTATATGATACTTATTATTAGAGGACATATCCGTAATTCATTTGAAACAAAAGAACTATATAATTTCATAAAAGAACTACATGTCATAATTCCGGATTTAAAAATATTTATACATACTTGGAACATATTTGCTAATAATATTAGCTGGAGAGACATAAATGTTAATGAACTATGTGTAAATAATGAAATTATTTATAATTATTTTGATGATTTAGGGTATTTAATAAAAAATATTATTATTGATGATGATACTAAAATAAACTTAATAGGTAATTTATGCGGTAAAATTAATAATGGTTTAACGCCAATTATCGGTTGGAAAAATTATTGGTATGGAAAACATAAAATAATAGATTATCTTTATAACATAAATATATGCGAGGATGAGGTCATTGTAAATTTTAGATTTGATATACTTAATAATAGCAATAATTTCAATCAAGAAGGAATTGTTAATTTTATAAAAAATAATAGTAAAACAATATTTATAAAAAACATCTTCTTATTTGATGATGAACACCATAATGGAATTGATAATATTTATATAGGTAATATCAACACTATGCATAAATTAATTAATAAATTTTTTTATGAATTAGATGATATTTTAATTAAAAATAATGATACTATACATCAAGAAAGATTAGTTTATAGAATAAACAATCTGTTGTTTAATTAAATTACATTACTTGTTCTTATTGTCCTCTTCATCACTATAATCATATTCTTCAGAACTAAGCTCAGATCCAATATCTTCCAAGTTTAGACCATCAGTTTCTGGTGGATCAGACGATTCATCTTGATCATCCGAATCTTCGGTTTCATAAGAACTATCATCTTCGTTGGTTAGATCTTCATCGCTATCCACAACAAATCCGTCCTTCAAATATCCATGTTTGGTCTTCTTTTCTGCAGGCACATTCGCTAATTCATCCTCCTCCTCTTCATCTTCCAAACAAGTATCTGCCAAATTTTCAAAACCACCAAACAATTTTTCATACATCTTTTGCCATAGTTCCAATGTGAGTGAAAGATATGCATCAGTTGAATCATCCATTTTCATTTTTCCAACAAGTGCGCAACTTCCAAAATATAATACACTATCTACAGGTGGTGGAAAATCATACTTATTTTCAGTATTTGCCTTCCCTTCGAGCTTGGCAAACAAAGAAACTACATATTTCTTGCCATCTAGTTTTATGAGCCATTCTGTTTGCTTGAAAAATCCATCCGCTTTTTTAAATCCGCATTTTTTGTACAACTCCTCTTCCTTGTATTCTTTTACAGTGGTTGTTTTTAATGCACCTGTTTTATCGACAATAATTACAGACAAGTTTTGCGCCATACAGTTTCTCTGATATATAGGTTTAAGCCGTTTCCAAAAAAATATATTTTGGATAAAACCAGAGGAAAAAGTTTAAACCCAAGATTTCTTTTATTTCTATACAATAATGTTGCTTTGGTCCATTCAAATCATTCTTATTTCTACTCTTATTATTTTTCTCATTCATCAAATTTTTGAATTTTTAAAATCTACCCTGACGGTTCCCAAAATAAAAGATTTAGTAGATTCCCCTTCGCAAAAATATGAACAGATGATTCAGAACATGTCTGAACAACCGTCAGAAATAAAAAGAGAGAGAGAAAGAGAAAGAGAAAGAGAAAGAGAGAATGAACAAAATAAACCTCAAGATAGAGATGCTATGAAAAATGAATTGAAGGATTTTTTAAAGAATCAATTAAGGAATGACTCTGTCGTTGAAAATAGCACAGAGATTTCATCTTTGGAAGTCTTATAAACAGATTGATTAAAAATTCTGTCAAAAAAAATGTTTTGTATAATGTTATAAATGCAGAAACGTGTATATAATTTGAAGATTGAGAGATTGCCCGAGTCAAAATTGAATCATTTAATGTTTTCGAAATCAATAAATATCTCAAAGAATGTTGATTTAAGATCAAAGATGCCACCTATATATGATCAAGGACATTTGGGATCTTGCACTGCAAATGCATTATGCGGATTGTTAGCTCATGATAATCCAAAAATTCAAGGCTCTAGATTATTTTTATATTATAATGAGAGAATATTAAGAAAAACTACATCAACAGATTCTGGAGCAACGTTAGAGGATGGCGTTACATCATTGATTAAAAATGGTATTTGTCAAGAAAATGAATGGCCTTATATTATAAATAGATTTTCTATTAAACCTCCAGTAAAATGCTATACAAGCGCCTTACAACATCGCGTTTTAGAAAAAAATACAAGAAACATAAAAAATGATTTAAACTGTATGAAAGAATGTTTATCTAATAACTTGCCATTTGTTGTCGGAATATTGATATATGAAAGTTTTGAAAGTCAAGCTGTCGCTAATACAGGAATAGTTCCTATGCCGAATACAAAAAAAGAAAATTTGTTAGGAGGGCACGCAATATTATGTGTTGGATATAATGATGCATTAAAAGTATGGATTATGAGAAATTCGTGGGGTAAAAACTGGGGTGCCGCTGGATATTTTTATTTACCTTATGCGTATTTATTGTCGCCTGAGTTGAGTTCCGACTTATGGACTATTTCTGACATATAGCTCTATATAGTTGCAAAATTTTATTTTATAAAATAAATCATAATAAAGCGAATATTATATATATGTATATAGTTATAACCATGGTATCGAAGATGGAAATAATGCAATCTTTCCCAAAAAATATTGAACTTTCTTATGAAATAATAACACATAAGAAGGTTTTTTCATGTCAGATGGCTATGGCTATACCCGAAGGAAAAAAATATTTTGCCTGGTTTTCTAAACAAAATCAGTGTATTTTTATGGAAGTGGATACAAAAACAAAAAAAATTAATAATATTCAAATAGCTAGCACTAGCGGTGAGATAAAATGTAGAGAGACAATTTTATACGGAACAATTTTCTTATATAATAATCAGTCTTTTTTTTGTATAGAAGATTTGCTGTATCAGGATGGAAAAAATACATCGTTTATTCCTATTCAAGAGAAACTTGTGCGTATTTCTACACTATTGAAAGAAGATGGTTTATCGAATATCGCATATTATCAAAATAATATTACATTTGGAGTCCCTTTGTTATGTCCAAATTTTTCACAAGAAATGAATGTTGCTATTAAAGAGCTTCCATATAAAATCAAAGAACTGCATTTTTACGCACGAGAGAAACCTAGACATCATTATGCTATGAAATATATGTATCAGAATAATAGTAATAGCAGTAATAGCAATAGCAATATAGAAAAAGACAAGGAAAGACAATATAAAAAATCAAAGGATACCATCTTTCTAGTAAAACCAGATTTACAAAATGATATTTATCATCTATATGCGTTTGATCCAATTTTAAAATGCGAATATTTGCACGATACAGCATATATTTCTGATTATAAAACCAGCGTTCTTATGAATGGTCTGTTTAGAACCATCAAGGAGAATATTAATTTAGATGCTTTAGAAGAAAGTGATGATGAAGAAGAATTTGAGAATGATACACTCGATAAATACGTAGATTTGAAAAAGTCTTATTATATGTCGTGTATATTCAATTATAAATTTAAAAAATGGGCACCGATAAAGGTGATAGATCAAGGATCGCCTTCTATGTTGGTTAGAAAACACGAATTATCAATAAAATAAACTTGTTATAATATAATGAATCCTAATTTATCTTTAGCTCCTTATGCATTAAAAAACACAGTGCCTCCTTTTTACAACGTTAATCAACATCAAGTGAATATTGATGCGTCCAACTGGCCAGGTGGTTTTAGCAGCAATGAAACATCGTTGAAATTCGGACTACCCGCAATGCGGAATAATGTGCAAGCAGCGGCTGCATCAGCTCTGCAACGCGGCGGTGGTACCAGAAAAACTCTTCGCAGAAAAATAAAAAATATTGCTAAACAGTATAGAATGCCCAAAAGAAGGTATAAAACTATGAAAAGACAGTTGAAACGAAAGTTTATGAAACTTAAGGGTGGATATATAGCCACAAAAAAACAGGGCAAACGAGAAAAGAAAAGATCTTCTAGTCAGCGGGGGGGTACATATCACCAATATGGAAGTCAAATTCCAAACACTCCTAGTTATTCCACGGGAGGGATGAGCTATCAAGTTGGTGCCAATAATTCAGCTCTTGCTAATCCGGTTCCTTTCCAGAGAATTGGTTCTGATAGTCAATTCACAAATTGTACCGATAATTATAAACATACACCACAGGGTACTAGTTTAGGCGGAAGAGGATTCCAATTTTGGTAACGATTTTTTTTAATATTCCTTTGTTTGTTATTTCTTTATTTTTATCAAACATTTTCCTTGACTTTGATCCTTTTTTTTACTTGTTTCGACCGGCTTCCATTGAGAAATATCTGGAGTATAACGCGTACTTTCAATCGTAATTATTTTATAATTTTGTTTTTTATAAAATGCTTTCCTCTTGGTCCATTGACTTTGAAATGGATCGTGTGCATCAATAATATCAACCACGATAGGTTTGCTATGTTTTTCTCTTAGAATGCGGCCTACTGCTTGTTCTATATCTGTTTTTGGTGTGGCCATAATGAGCGTGGTTAAAGTCTTAATATCGAGTGCTTCAGCGGCCATAGAATAAGTTGCAATAATAATTTGTTTTTGTTCGCTGTCCTTTAACGCTGCTTCTTTCATACCCCCTACATAATAACCAACCGTCGCAAATTCGCGTGTTTTAATCGCATCATGTATATATTTTAGAATATTCTTGTTATGTGCTAGCACCATAATTTGTTGCTCCGCGTTTTCCAGCATCATATCTTTTAAAACACGTAATATAAATTCTGTGCGATGATTGTATGCGCATAATTTGGAAATCATGGTACTATATTGAACATTTCCTCTGAAATCAAGAGTTATAGAATTAAAATCTTCATCATTTGCCCTGTATTCGATCGCTCGAACAGTAACATCATGTTCGTCGTCACGTTTGCCTTTATAGACTACAGGACCTAAAAACATTTTAAATACTTTGGTAGTTCCATCTTTTCGATTCATTGTTGCGGATAGACCCAACATGTATCGCGTAACAATTTTGAAAAGTGCGCAAGAGAATACTTCACTAGAAATATGATGGACCTCATCAATAATCGTCAAACCAAAACATTGAAAGGTGGTTTCATGATAGTCTTTCATGGACAAGGATTGAAGCATTCCAATAACAATATCTTTATTTTCAATATCTACAATTTGACCCTGAATACGACCAACTCGTGCTGAAGGAAGAAATTGCTGAATGCGCTCAATCCATTGATTCAATAGAAATTCTTTATGCACGATAATAAGAGTTTTAACCGACAATTGTGAGATGATGTAAAGGGATAAAATAGTCTTCCCATAAGCACATGGAAGTTCTAGAAGTCCTCCGCCTCCTACAGAATTGTTATTATTTTCATATTTTGTAACATGATCCAAATATGCTTTCACTACTGGCTTTTGATTATCTCTCAATTCGCCTGCAAAAGAGAGACTAATTGTTTGTCCTGGACAAATTTTCGACTCTTCAGCTAGACCAAAGTGTTCTTCGCCAAAATAACGCGGCACATAAAATTTATTAGCAGATTCGCGATAAGCTGGGAAGGTTACAGTTTGTGCTGCAGGCGAACCTTGAACAAATGGTTTGATAGTTAGTTCTTGTCGTATAAAATATTGTTGTTCTACTGTTATACTTTTTTTGGGAATACTATAGCCTTTCTGACCTAAATACATATGTATAATACATATTACTATTACTATATATTTATATTCAATTTTATAAACAAAAATGACTGTAAGTTTAGAGTTTTCAAATTAGAATTTGATAAAAAGACAAATAAAAATCTTTTAATATGATATATGGATTATTTTTCAGAATTATTTAAGAAAGATAATATGGGACAAGTCATTCTGGTCATTCTATTTTTAATTTATATTGTCATGGGTTATAAGACCCCCGATAGTCTCGCCTCTATGATTGATACAATGATTGGTAAATTGGTTGTTATCGGCTTTGCATTGGCTCTACTTTTTTGCTGTAACCCTATTTTAGGTGTTTTAGGGTTATTGGTTGCATTTTTACTCATTCAACGCTCGTCGATTACAAATGGTAGCGCTGCATTAAATGCATATTATCCAACGGAGGAGAAAAAATATTCTAATTTGACTGCGATGAATCAGTTTCCTTATACATTGGAACAAGAAGTAGTTAGTAAGATGGCACCTATTAATAATACAATCAATCCAAATGCAGTTTCAAATTTTATGCCGGTTTTAGATAATATCCATGATGCTGCTCCAGTAGGCTACAAGGGAGTAGTATAGAGGGAGTATTATAGAGGGAGTATTATAGAGGGAGTAGTATTAGACCTTTATTGTGTTAAATCAATTAAACTAATTGCTTTAACTTGTGTGAAAGGTTGGCCTTTTTTACATCCAGGACAATCATGGCTATTGTGTTCTTGTGCAAAGTCTGAGAACCAACAATCTTTGCATATTTGATGAGCTTTTCTTCCATGTTTTTCTAGACATTTTCTTGGAACCAAAGATATAGATATATCTCTTTCACACATGCAACATACAGTAATATTTTCTTTCTCTTCTCCTTTCTCTTTTTCTATTTGTAAGTTCATCATTTATACAGAAAAAAGATAAAAATTGAAAGCTTTTAACAAAAATAATAACAGTAAAAATAATAACACAATAACAATGTTCTCTGAAGAGAATTTAGATGCACATAAACATCAATTGTCGGTAGAATTTCACAAAAATATGATGATATACATGCAAAATAAAATTATTTTAGATAAAACATTTACGCAATATAAAAAAATGCAAAATAAATATTATCATTTACATAGTTATCGATCCGAACTTTACACAAAATACTATGAAAGTGACTTGGATTTTGCGCATCCAGACATGATACTACTCAATAAAAAAATAGGAAAAATATCACATCTCATCGATAAAGCAGATCACGATTCACAACTTTTGAAATTTGACCTAGAAATATTAGAGTACAACTCGGATATGTATTGTTTAGGTTATAATAAAACACATGAAAAAATAAGTACCATGCTTTTAGTAAATAAAAGCAATAGCAGGATCCGCCATTTGACGAAAGCGAAAAGTCGATGGCTCGAAGAGCAAGGTTGTTCTATTTGTATGGACAAACACAAAATTACTGATATTATTACAACATCATGCGGACATTCATTTGGAAAGACATGTTTTGAAAAACTAATGCATATTCAGTATAACAAAAAATGCACGATTTGCTGTCCTCTTTGCAGAACGTGTAATCTAGATTTTATTATATATCGTAAAAATAAATAATAAAATTATACTATTCTTTAAATGCTATTTTTAACTATGTTTTTTTATGTTTCGAAAAATTGATAGAAGTTTCTCCCGTAGATATATAAGTAATAATAAAATATAATACAAACATGATAATAATAGTTAAAATCCCGGACAAAATAAAAAGAATAATCGGATTTTTCATAATGGCCTCAAATGTAAAATCCATTTTAACAGTTGGTTTTACATTGAATACATCCGTTATTTCTTCCGAATTTCCAGTAGGTTGGCAATCAATATAAATCTCTCCGTTGCCTGTTTTTTGAGAAGGACCATTCGGATTAATAAATAAAAGTGGCCCACTCGGAAAGGTGATACTTTTTCCCACGTTGATCATGGTTACTAAACTTTTTAGAGAAGATTCACTAATATCAATAGCATTTCTGAGACCATAAACAATAAATGAAACATTTTGCGCATCTGTATAAGAATAAAAGGGGGTGGTTGGAACTATCGAATTTAACGTAAAATCATTTATAACAATATTTGTTGAATCTCCTGCCGCGGGTGCTTGTTTAGATACAGTAGAGATAATTGTTTCTAGAATACTTGTAGCTTTTGTAGAGGATGATCCAGACACGATAGGAATACAGACTTTCAGACTTTTGCCTCCGGCCAGAGGGGTATGATTAATAATTAATTCCGCACCAACGGTTACACCATTAAATTGATGAATAGATGGCGCAACTAAAAGTATTTGAGATACATTGTAACCAGCTTCATTGAATTGAACTGCTGGCACTGCTCCGGTATCGTAGGTCAGAGAAATATATGTCTTTTTGTTACTAGCTGTGCAATTACTTGCGGGGTAATTGAAAGAATATGTACATTTTAAATTGCATTCTCCCGAAATGTTATTAGGTGAAATATTCATGATTATACTATATAAATAAAATATTATTTATTTATATACAAATGAAATTAACTAAAGGTAGATTAACAAAATTATATGGTAAAAAAAGACAAAGTAGAAAACGATATAAGAAGAATAAAGGCGGAATACAATCAAAAACATTTAGAAAGAGACGTTCTCTGGATATGCATAATCGTACTTTGAAACACATGTTATATGGTGGTGCAGGACCAGTAGCAGCACCGGCAGCATCAACAGGAGCAGCTGCAACAGGAGCAGCACCAGCACCAGGAGCGGCATCAATAGGAGCAGCGGCAGCAGCACCGGTAGCAGCATCACCACTAATAACAACAGTAGAAGCAGCAACAACACCACCTACCGCATCACAACAACTAACAACATCGCCATCCGGAAATTCTAGTGAAATTGGAGAGGAACAAGTTATTATTCCATCGGGGTTAGCACCTGAGCAAAGCCAGCTAGAACAGGATGTCAAAGAAGAAGAGACAGAAGAAGAAAAACAAGACGATCAATCTCCCGTTTTAAGTCAAGATGGATTAACGAGTAATCAACAACAACAAGACGTTCAATCGAGTTCAACACCTCCTCCATTATCTTCCGCTTTTAGTCAAGAAGATATATCAACAAATGATCAACAACAACAACAACAAGACCAAGCAATCAAATTAAATGCTGAAACAGAATCTAAAGCAAAAATGCCTTCTCCAGAACAATATAACACAGACGATTCTACATTTGCTCTTGGACGCGCAGTTGAAGCATTAGCAGATTACATGGTAAAACGCATACGAAATGCGGGCCCGCCTGTAGCGCCGTTAGCTGGTGCTGCTCAAACACAAGCGAATGTAGAAAATATATAAGAAATAAAATATTCCTATACATTTTCTGCAACAGCTAAGCTAACATTTTCTGTTTCTTTTTCTTTTTCTTGTTTTTCTTCAATGATTGGTAAAGACACTTGCTTTGAACTCGGACTTGGAATAATATCTTGACTTGAACCAAGACTTGAGGAAGAACTGGATTGTCGCAAAGATGCAACTGCCTTGGCAGCCGCTTTCATGGCAGCCTCACTCATCAAGGTTTTCTGTTTATTGATTTGCTGCTTTTTTTCAGAGAGTTCCTTCGTTTTTTCTTCCTCCATTTTTGCTAAAATTTCGACATCTTTATAAAAATAGGCTCGAGTCGCATCTCGATGAGTTTTGATGTATGCTTCTCTCTTCCTTTGATTCGAATGAGGTACTAAATAATTTGGTAGATTGCACATGGTTTTTCCAATTGTTTTCAACATATTATGCTCATGTTTATCTTTATCTTTATCATTGATAAATTGAGTAATAGAAGGAACAATTGGAACTTGTGAAGAAATCGTATCAAAGACATATTCGCTGTCAAAGACATTACTACTTTTTATCAATTTCTCATATTCGCTAAATTTTTGGTCTAAAAAGGTCTTTCCATCCACTTTTCTTATATTTCTCTCGAGAGAAATAACTTTAAAAATATCAATGCTCAAACGATAGTAATCTTTGTGCGAAACCAGGTCTGTTTCCATCTTCTTTTGAATGTTCAAAAATAATTCAATGCTTGTAATCATACCACAAGCTAGAGAAATAATACTATTTATAATAGAGATTGAACTCTGTGAAACATAACTTTGCAACCCTATCGCAGTAAATACATTGATCCCGCTCAAAATAATAATGGGAATTCTGAAAAACATCAAATATCGTTTATAACGTCGATATTTGAACATGTGATATTCACTTAAATTCACGCAATTGATCCTCATTTTATCTAAAATTCGCTCAATACTTTCTGTCCAAATATATTCTGCATCTGACTCTGGTACTTGAGTCATTTCTACAAGTGAATTTTCTGTAGGCATTCTATATTATTATTCAATATTAATATTCAATAATATAATATTATTTATGTATTATTTTGTTCAATTTGTCTCACTATATCGAATTGAACGAGATCAGAATCTTTCCATAACCATTTATGAAAAATAAGCTCATATGGATTTAAAGATTCTCCATAAAAACTATTTTTTCTAGTTGGATGTTTTTTATCGTTCATTTCCCAATTTTGAGGATTTTGCCAATCTATTCCTTGATATTTACGTATCATACAATCAATCGAATATCCATTTTTTAAAATACAATTAGATAATCCATATTCACCATTTATAATATCACTTACAAAATCAGGATGGTCATAAAAAATACTCCCGACGTTTTTAAGTAAATCTAATCCTATATTATCTGTCATGAAAAAGAACCCTTCGACTTTCGGTCCATAGCCACCTAAATCAGTGTGTGGAAGACATGCGATTGTTGTTCCAACTAATTTTACCTTTTCATTTATTTTACGTATAAAAATATTAGACCAATGTTCATAAGTATAATAATGAGGAAGAATTGGACCAAATACGCCGCTATTCATAAAAAAAAAATAATCATATGACTTATTATTATTTGTGATATATTCTAATGCATGTTTATGCCCACCAAAGTCAAACCCTACATTTTCTCTTCTTAATACTGTTACAAAATCCGGAAAAATAATATCGCCGCAATCAAAACCATTTATAACAAAAATATAATCTATATTTTCTTTGTATGTTAGCTCTGAAGTAATAAAATATTTTAAATTATAGTCCGCTTGTGGAGATTTAAAATATACATAAGATATAACACTCTTCATAATTATAATATATTTATTTTATATATTTATAAAAATGGTAAATAACGAATTGTATCATTATCATAAATAGTGATTTTAAAGGCTTCCTTGTATCCTTCTACATAAAGTGTATCACCATTATATATTTTATCGCACCCATATTCATTTGTGCAACTTCGTCCGTTTCGACTCACCGGTAACTTGATACTATTATTTTGATCGCTCATGGTATAATATTGCCATTTGTCTCGATTTACAAATAAGGGTCTGCCCATAAGAGGAAGAATTTTCGAATTATTTCCATTCAATGGGGTCATGATTCCGACCTGTCGATAACTTGTATCTACTGCGCCAATATTTGTGCTTATATTAATGGGTACGCGACCTGGTGGTACCATTAATAATTCAGGTCTAAGATAACGTTCATCCCGCAATGGTGGAACATATGGATCTAGCAAGACGTCTCCATTACCAGGAAGATTTGTATATGGATAACTGGGTTGTTGTACAATAATAGTTTCATTTCTTTCTTTTTCTCTCCTGCCTTCTCTCCTGCCTTCTCTCGTTCTATTTTCTCTAAATACACTTATATAACCGAGATAACAAATAATAACAAGAATGATAATCATGAGTCCAAATGTTAAATTTTCTACACAAATAACTCCAGGCGGACATTTTTTTTGAATTTTCATTGGCTTATATTATACAAAGAATATTTATATTCGATATATATATGTACTTGATTTTTCATTTGATTATATCATTAGTCCATTTTTTATTATGTTATATTGTTTTTATGATTGCACTTCTCTCTAATAACATATCTGCTTTGTTAATATTATTGATTATTATGATAATTATAAGATATTTATATTTTCTTTTTGATAGATGCATAGTAACATTATGGGAATACAATGATCATTTTTCATGCATCGCAGAATTATTTTCAAGATCATTGACCAATAATTTAGAAGATAAAAAAAGCGAAGAAATATTGATCAATGTTGGTATTCTTATACTTTTGAATAAATTACTTTTTTTAACTTTTTACAACTATTATAATAAATATAAAACCATAATATAACAATGATTCATTTACTCACAAAAAACACGCTTCCACACTTAATTTGTCATCAATTTATTCCAGGCTTTACTTTTCTTGTTTTAGGAATTCTTCTAACATATAAAACTATTTCACCAATACGTACCGCTCTTTCTATCATACTCATATTTTTATATTCTTATTTTATTCACAAATTATTTCATCATTTACCCAAACCAATAAATATTCATATGTTTATTCATCATAATCACAAAAATGAAAATAATAGTTTTGTAAAATACACGAATTTATTTATCGAATGTTTGATGAATATTTTCTTTTTTGTCTTATTTTATTATATTCAACAGGGTTTGTCTAATCATTTTGTTCCAAATATTATTATTTTTTATTATGGGTTCGTTTATACAACAATTCATATTATCAATTATTCTATATTTCATTGTTCTAAAGCACACGTTATCCATCATAAAACAGGCGCTAACATAAATAAAACATGCAATTATGGCCCAGATGTATTAGACCATCTTTTTAAAACGAATTATGATGAGAAAATAGAAAATTATAATCATATTTTATTGAATATTATATTTGCATTTTTTGCAAGTTACTATGTTTTCAAACCGACTATTGTTTGATATTAATTTTTATAGCATATAATTGAAATTATGATTTTATGCTATATGATACTTGATACTTTTTAAATCAATGTATTTTTAGTCTTTTTTTCCACCTGTGAATTGTTTTGCTAAATCTGCTATTCCACCCAAATTTTTGAGATCTAATCCTTGCAACATATCTTGAGCTTGTTGCACAATAGGAGTCATGCTTTTCATGGCTTCCGCCAACTGCATTTGCTGTTTCATTAATTTGCGTGTGTCATCAGTCAGTCCTTTTATTCCATCCGAACCTAATATTTGACTCAAATTTCCATAAGATTCTTCAATAGTAGAAGCATAATCAATACGATTACGCTTTTTAAACCCATCTTTTTGAACTTCGGCATTCATCGGTTCAGGTTCTTGATCTTCTGGTGCAATGATTGAATGATCTGCTGCAGCTGCAGCTACAGCCGTTGATGTTGTTGTATGAGTATTATCTAAAGGACTGCTTACTTTCGACGTTGTTTTTGTCTTTTTATCTGTATTTGTAGTATCAGAATTTGTCATACCCTCTACCCTTTTACCCATCATAAAAACATTCGAAATAATGAGGGGGACTACTAAAACAACAGTCATATTTTTTACATACAAATAGGTTAAAGCACCAACAACTAAAAATAAAAGAATGCTTACATAACTTCCTAAAATAAAGTCACCAATAATATTGGTAATAGACAAGAAAAGTATTATGTAGAAAACTGTCTTATTATTAAGAAGATTTGCCATCGATTTGGGATATTTCATTACACCTTATATATATATAATATGTAAAAAAATTGAATAAAGTTGTTTTATATTTTATATAATTATCATTAGAATGCCAGACTTTTACAGAAGTTCTTATATAGATAACTCAGAAACAGATAGTGATCTAACAGTTGATTCTGAAGAAGAAGATTCTTTTCGCAAGAATACTCTTATTTTGTGCGAGATTTTTCATCCTTCTCTTCATGGTTTTACGAGAGAAAGCGATAAAACTGTACTAGGACACTTTTTGGTGATTGGACCAGCGGATCTTACTCATGAAAATACGAGTGTAAGCGTATTTTCTGCAGTTCAAAATATGCTGTCAAATATTCGTTGCGTCATGGAACGATATCCAGATCACCCACAAATAAGAAATTATAAGAAACTTATTCTAAGAGATGACTATATTCGCCCGGAGATTGCTGAATGTATTTTATTAAAAGGTGATGAAAAAGTAGCTATTCTAAAAACAGTTTGGTTACGAATTGTACAACGTGCTTGGAAAAAAATATTTCAAGAACGATGTCGCATTAGAAGCCAGCGAATGACAATTTATTCTATAGGTTGGAGACAAATACATGGAACCTGGCCCAAAACTTGTGCTTACATGCCGACCATTCATGGGATGTTGTCTGGATTAAAACAATAAATTTGCTTATTTCTGCGATGTTTTATGACGACGCCTTTTGTTTGTTTTTGATTTAGATTTTTTTACTCTTCTGGATTTTTTTACTCTTCTGGATTTTTTTCCACCACGTCCGGGCGCTCTTGGAGGTCCAGAAGGAGGCATTCCTGAATAGGATTGTGCTGTTGGTGTAAGATTAGAAACATATGGATTCATATTACCAGCTTGGCCACGATTAATAAAAGTTCCTGAAGTAGGATTGAGTAAAGAGGTAGAGGAAGGTCGTGGTGGTGCAGAGGGAGAAAAAGAAGAAGAAGAAGAAGAAGGAGGGGGAATAAAATCAACTACTGAGCTATTTGCAATGGAATTCAGGCCTAGACCACCATTACCAGAAGGACCAGAATTACCATTTAAAATGGATTGCAATGTTTGATTAATTCCAGTAACGTGTATTAGTAAATTTTTATCATTGGCTGCATTGTCAGGATTTAATAATTTGGTTTGCGTTGCTACTAACTGTGTAATTTCATCAATTTGTTGATCTAACATTGCAATATTTTGTTGAAAATTTCTATTTTCGCCAGTTGTTCGGGTAATTTCTTGTTGCAGTTGTTGAACTTGTTGCAATGCTCTTTCTCTTTCAGCAGTCAATGCCTGTATTGTTTGACCGCTTTGTTGAGTCGCAAGTTTTAATGACTCAATTTCTTTTTGTAAAACTTGGCTTGACTGCTTTGCAGAGTTTATTTGATCGGTAAGTTCTTTTATTCTGCGGTTATTATCTTCGATATTTTTCTGATAACCTGATCTTGTTGATGCCAATGTTTGTACTTTGATCCCAATTTCATCTAAAGCTCTTCTCATTTTTCCAATAAAATCATTATTTTTTGCTATATTTCCTTTAATTATATCAAATTTAGTTTGAATTCCTTGCATATTTATTGGTTGTTGGCTCATTATTTAATAAATATATATTACGCACACATTTTTATTTCATCATCTCATCTAAATCCTTTTTAATTTTATCAATTTCTGAAAGAATTTCTCGTTGATCTTTTTTCGTTTCATTGATATCGTGTCCTGTCATTTTACCACTCACCATTAAATCATTCAAATATTGATCAATAATTTGCATAGATTTTATTTGCTCGTCCTTCTGCTTCATCATAAAATTCTGATATTTTTGATAATCTTCTTTCACAGAGTTTAAAAATTGGTTTTCTTTGGATGCGACATCTAATTGACGTTGTCTTTTCAACAAAAAATTTCTTTTTTTTTGAATTTGTTTCTCGACTTCTTCTAAATAAGAATCCTGCTCGGGTAATGTAAATTCTACTTCAAAAAATGACATAGTTATACTAGCTTTCTATTATTTTCTATTATTTTTTTAACTATTTTTAATAGATATATGGAAAAAATATAAAATCTACTATATATATTATTTAGGATGTCGAAGAATGTTTTGGAGCCCCTTTTAACACCTGACGATAAACGCTTTGTCATGTTTCCAATTCAAGACGAAAAAATATGGGCAATGTATAAAAAACAAGTTGATTGTTTTTGGCGAGCTGAAGAAATCGACCTAACAAAAGATATAGCCCACTGGGATGGTCTTGCAACCGATGAGCAAATGTTTATTTCTATGATTCTTGCTTTTTTTGCAGCAAGCGATGGAATTGTCTTGGAGAACTTGGCTCTACGCTTCATGTCAGATGTGCAATTATCGGAAGCTCGTGCTTTTTATGGTTTTCAAATAGCCATGGAAAATATTCATTCTCAGACATATTCTCTTCTTATTGAAACGTATATTAAAGATGCTTTGGAAAAAGACAAGTTATTTAATGCTATAGAAAATTTTCCATGTATTCAAAAGAAGGCCAAGTGGGCGCAAAAATGGATAGGCGATAATCGAAGCAGCTTTGCTAAACGGCTGGTTGGATTTGCTTGCGTAGAAGGCATATTTTTTAGCGGGGCATTTTGTTCTATTTATTGGTTAAAGAAACGCGGTCTAATGCCCGGACTCACTTTTTCGAATGAGCTTATTTCGCGCGATGAAGCATTACACACTGAATTTGCCGTTTTATTGTATAATAAACTTGTGAAAAAGATGAGTAAGGCAAAAATTTATGAGATTATCAAAGAAGCAGTAGAAATCGAAATTGAATTCATATGCGAGGCATTGCCTTGTAAATTGATTGGAATGAACTCAAAATTGATGAGTCAATATATCGAATTTGTGGCGGATCGTCTTGTAGTACAACTTGGGTATGACAAGATATATAATGCGACAAATCCGTTTGATTTTATGGAGTTAATATCAATTGAACAAAAAACCAATTTTTTTGAGAGCAGAGTTAGCGATTATGCTCTAGCGAATAAAACAATGGACGATGATGTATTTGAGTTTAACAGCGATTTCTAACAACGATTTCTAACAATATTTTTAAATTTTATAAAAATCATATAAATAGGTTTCTCGATATTCTTTATATGATTACGTGTAATATAATGGGTGGGCTCGGAAACCAATTATTCCAAATTTTTACTACGATTGCGTATGCTGTGAAACACCATGAGCCATTTATTTTTACTTATGCCAAAATGTTTGGTAAAAGACCTGCTTATTGGGACACATTTTTACAACCATTGCGAAAATTTACTACTCTGAATAGAATTCAAGGTGATGTTCTGAGAGAAAAAGGATTCCATTACGAAGAATTACCCAAAAATCAAGTTAAACTGAACAATACTATTCTTTATGGATATTTTCAAAGTGAAAAATATTTTCAAGAACATGCCGAAGAAATAGCTGAAATGACGATGCATTTGAAAGAGACAAAAAAGATTTTGCTGGAAAGAGAATTTAAAGGACTTGATCCCAAAAAAACGATTAGTATGCATTTTCGTTTGGGAGATTATATGAATTTGCAGGAGTTTCATCCGGTATTACCATCGACGTATTACAAAAATAGTTTGAATGCTCTTATTGAGAGAACAAAATCAATGGATTGGACTGTCTTGTATTTTTGCGAAGAAGATGATAGCGATTATGTGAAAGAAGAATATATTAGACAATTAGAAAAAGAATTTAAAGGCCTTGTATTTATTCGAGCAAATCCTAGAGCATTGGATTATGAACAAATGATTATGATGTCATGCTGCCAACATCATATTATTGCCAATAGTAGTTTTAGTTGGTGGGGTGCTTATTTACACTTTTCTGAAGAAAAAATAGTTTGTTCTCCAGCTGTATGGTTTGGTCCCAAACTTTTAAAAAATGACACAAAAGATTTAATTCCTGATTCATGGCTTAAAATATAGAATATTATATATTTTTCATTTTTTATCTTTTATTTTAAATACATAATGACTACATTTTTTTTTCGGCACCGCTAAATTTAATGTATTCATCTAGGTTACAATTTCTTTTTTTTGCTGTTTTTTTATATTTGTTGCATTTATTCAGTAATTTTTTATATTTTTTTTCTGTTTTTTTGCTCCTATTATAATCAAATAACGGTTTGTTATGTTTCATATTATATTCCATTGCTTTGCGGTTCATTTCTTTATATTCATAACATGGTTTATAATCTGAATCAGGTAAAAATGCAGAACATTCTATATTAAAATGTTTATTCATTATTTTTAAAAAATCTTTTACGCTATGTTTCCCATTTTCTTTCGCTCCAATACCTGAGTAATATACATATTCAACCATTTTATATTATATATTATATATTATATATTATTTTGCATAAAATGGTTGGTTTAAATGATATAATAATAGATTTGATATAAAAATAATAGCTAAAATGTAGATATAAATATGTTTCAACAAGATTGTATTCTTCTTATTATGAATTGTGTTAAATATAGATATAAAGCAACGCAGCAAATAAATGGCTGGCTTAAACATTTGCCTTCTGTATTACGATATTTTCACGTATTAGGTGACCCGCAATCGGCTGAACCTTTTTATTTTGATTGGGAATCAAATGTTTTATGGGTAAAATGTGAAGACGATTATAATTCTTTACCAAAAAAAGTTATTTTGGCTTATGAAGCAATACAAAAAACATTCGAGTTTCAATATATCTTTAAAACCGATGATGATCAGATGCTTACAACAACCAGTTTTTTTACAACTATCATGAATCTTTTACATAAAAAAACTCCAAAGGTTCATTATGGTGGGTATATTGTTGATGTTCCTTTTCAACATATTTCAAAATATTATATGATTCATCCAGAATTACCTACAAATTTAGTGATTGAAAAAATAAAATATTGTAATGGTAGATTTTATCTTTTATCTGAAGAAGCAGTTGCAAATTTGCTTTCTAAAAAAGAGGAAATCCAAAAAGAGTATTTGGAGGATTATGCCATCGGATTGTATTTACATTTGGACTTGAAACAAGATATGTTGTTCATTGATTCAAAGAAATATTTTGAAGATGGGACGCCGTAATACAAGGTTCTATTATCTTCTTCTTGTTTGTCTCTTTCTTTTGATCTTTTTATTTGTATGTCTCTTTCTTTTTACTCTTTTGTTTGTTTTTTTTATTTTTTTACCTCCTTGCGAACGAACAGGCATACTACTACCTAATCTAGATGTCATACTGCCTAATCTAGATGCCATACTACTGCCGAATCTAGATGCCATACCAGACATACCAGATTTTATACCAGGAAATCCAGATGTTATACTAGACATGCTAGATGTTATTGAGGTTCCAGTTGCAGGGCTTGAAGCAACAGCACTAGATGATTGACAATTAACTTTACTAATATCGGGCATTACAACAGCAGTAAAAATATCTTCTATAAGAGGGCCTGTTTTTGGACACAAATCTCCGGTTAAAGGTTTCATCTCTGATACTAATAATGTAAAGGCTTCCTTTGTCATTTTAACATCTTCTTTAACATCTCCGCCAATTTTTGGCATACTAATAGAAAAACTTGATTTTTTAGGAGGAGGCGCTGGTGCTGCTACTCTTGCCTGATCCACATTAAAAAAACCTGCTTTAAAATCATTAGGACTTCCAATGATAACGCGACATACTGTAGATCCACTAGGTGTGCGTGAAACTTCTCTTGTTTCTCCTACTGGATTCAATCCAGCTATAAAATTCATAATATCCACAGCATTTATAAACAAAATGTCTAAATAGATGGTGTGTGATAGTGGGTTAGGTATATATGTTCTAGTTTTATAATTTGTACAATCCAACAAGCCCTCATAATTTACATCGATCGCGCTTTTATTAGAAGCAAATAAATTTCTTCCCATGACCAATTGAGCATTACAATCTTCCGATACGGTTCGTCTGTCATTATCGTTTGTCGAACATGGGTGTTCAAATCCATAAGCGCCCGAAACCGCCTTTGTAAGACTTAGTTGTTTTGGAGGTAACCCTGTCACGGGATCTCCTCTTGTAGTAATTCGCAAAAATAGTATTTTTTTTTTAGGTCCTTTTGTTGCATCGCAGAAATTTTGTGCTACTTTTGCACCCATGCAACGTGGCGCACCCAAACTAACGCAAACAATATTATCGGCTAAAACTGCGTATTCTCCACTATTATATGGCGCTGTTTTTTTAATAGACAACCACAAGTAGGAAAAAATGGTGCACATGGCACCGCCAAGAGAATGCCCCGTTGTAAAAATTTTAACTGGATTTGGATTTGTTGCGCCTAAAAAATCAACTGCTAAATATCGCGCAGATTCAATAATTGTATGTATTAATTCACTTGCTGTTTTAAAAATCCCATATAAAAAGGTTTCATTACCACATACGGTTAATGGAGTTATAGATGTTGGTTTGCTGTATAAAGCTGCAGTTTTTGCACTATATGTTCCGCGAAACAAAATAAATAATGTGTGTGGCATTCTTTTATCCGCAACAATAAAAACCTCTCCATAGTTAGACCAACCAAGTGAAATATATTTTACATCTGTAGCTGCAGGTGGCGTTCCTTCTCCAGCAGTGACAGTTCCCCCAGTTTCTTTGTTTATAATATTGATATTTTGTGGTATATTCATTTCCAGAAAATTAATATATTTTTTTCCTGATCCTGGTGGATTTAAATGATAAGGTATAGGAGGATCAGTTGGTTGTGAAAAAAATAATGTTTGATCATCTAATAATGCATCTAGGTTAGTTGATGGCACCCTATCTATTGCTGTTAAAAATTGCGGCAAAATAACAGGCCCCATAATAGCCATATAATTTTTTAGAAATAAATTATCGTCTAAATAAGCAAGTCGAGATAAAGTTGCTCCTAAAAGAGAAATAAAGTGTAAATCCCCATATTTATTTTTATCTCGTCCTTTGAGTGCAGAACTTGCCGTAGAACTTACTGCAGCAGATGCCCTTTTTAAATAGTCCATTTATTACTTATATTATGTTATTATTTTATTTTTCTGCTTCTAGTTTTGCTTCTACATATTGATAGTCTATGAAGATATTTTGAAGTTGTTCAATAAAGGGTTCTGCAATTGGTATGGGTTCTGCAAAGACAAGAGGAATTGATTGTTGTACGAGGGGTTCTACTTTTGGAAGCGCTTCATAATATTGACGCACCTTTTTATCAATTTGTATCCGCGATACGTCAAACGATGTCAAATACAAGCCACTCAAACTTTTAACGCGCGATAATGCAACGTATGTTTGTCCGCATGCAAATACTTCGCTTCCCACATCAATTTCGGCTGCATCTAAGGTCGCTCCTTGCGACTTATGAATCGTTAGAGCCCATGCCAAAATAAGAGGCACTTGACTGACACCAATATTCGGTATTTTCTCGCTCGGCCATACATGACGATACATGGTTCTCGTAATTCCATTATTATATTTAACGATAGGAAATCCTTCACAAAACCCTATAACGATTCCCTGACTTCCATTGCAAATATCGATGCCACCACCGGAATCAGATTTATAATTGACAATACACATCACTTGCGAACCAATCTTGATACGCACTTCCTTGTCACACATGAGATTTCCAGCCAGATAATTTAGCTCTGCCAAAATTGTCTTTTCTGTATATTCCACGAATTTTTCAGCCTCCTTATTCGTAGTTTTCAAATCAGTCACATAATTGATTTCATAGATTTGTGCCTCGCTTTCCAGCGCATTTAACTTTGTTGTATTAATATGCTCTACTTTAGCTTTGATCGGATATAATTTTGTCGGTTCTGTTATCAAATCTGGATCTGGTTTTCTTCCCACATAACTTAGCAATAGATCATGGCTCTTCTTCTTGAATTTTCCGATACGGATTTGGTTCAAAATAGTAGAATATACTTCATCCGTTTGTCGAAAAATTTTGACAAGTTGAATTTGGCAAGATGGCGGAAACACGTTGTTCCATTCTGTACTTTCAAAACAAAACTTGGTTGTATCTGGTTCATCTTTGGAACCCACCGGCGGCAATTGATAAAAATCTCCAGAAAAGATCACTTGCATTCCACCAAAAGGCTTTGAGCTCTTTCGAATAAACTTGCCAATTTGATTCAGCATATCAAATAATTTTAAAGATAACATGCTGACCTCATCTATCACAAGAATCTGCGTCGATCGCCATGTCGCTTTTGAAAAGCGATTAAAATTAATCCGCTGAACCATTTGTTCAATAGATCCATTGCCTAATCCTATATGAGACCACGAATGCACGGTTTTTGCGTTGCAATTTAAAAGAACCGCAGCACAACCTGTGAGGGCAGTGACATGAATATTTTTTTCATGATGTATCGCATGCTGATAAATCTTCTTGATTAACGCGGACTTTCCTGTTCCGCCTGGACCCGTAATAAATATATTGTTTCCTTGAATATATTTATCAAATGCAATTTGTTGTTCTGATGACAATTCCATATATTTCTTTTTATCTTTTTTATTAAATATAGAATAGCAATCAATTTTTATTTTTTTACCTTGCAATATTTATTTTATTTTATATTGCAAGTTTTCTTGCATTTTTAATCTGGTTCATTAAAAAGTCCTTATCTAAATCTGTCATAGCTCTCGTATAATTAGTCATTCTTTTCTCAATATCACTGTAATCTACTCTTTGTACTACAGTCAATGGAACAATCAAAAACCAATTGTCTTCTTGTTGCAAATGAAACCAATATTTATCAATTGCAAAAAAAGTATGTCTATGCGGTTCTCTCATCAAATGTTGTATGCCATCTTTTATATTTTTTATTAATTTATCATAATAGTGTGCCTTAACAATATACCCAGTTGTCGTTTGACATTGTCGAACTTTTACAGAATAAGAATCGTTTGCTTCATAAGGCGGCATGTTATTTCCAGCGAGAAGAACTACGTCCCAATCATGATTCTTTTCCAAAAATCCATTTAACTGTCTATAAAACACAGCCGGATCCAAAAATTTAATATCATCTTCGCATACGAGAACATGTGGCCATCCATTTTCTTTGGCTGTTTGCAGACACTTTAAATGACTCATGCTGCATCCAATAGCACCGTTTGGCAAACGAATTGCATTGAATCGATTAATGGGTACTTGTAAAACACTGAATTGTTGTTCTACATGGTGTTTTCTATCAACCCTTGCTTCTAAATTAATATAGAATGCATGTTTAATATCTGAAATATGATTCATAGAATATATTATTTTATAAATCATATTTTATATTGTTTTTTTACAACTTTATTTATTTTTACAAGTTCATTTTTTACCGAGATTTGATGTCATGGCATTTATTTGACTCTGACTTTTTTGAGACATTGTAGGTCCATACAGGAAGATTGCCTGATACAAGCTGTGCGGGGGTATTATTCTTCCTAATTTAGGAGAAATAGTACTATAGCTAACACCTTTTCCATATGAAGATGACTGAAAACCTGGCATTATACTATGTTGAAATATAAAAATATATACAAAAAAATAACTATATTATCATTTAAAGACTCCTCCTAGACCCATTCTCACACTTCCCATTGCAGCAGGTTTTGCTCCTATTACAGACGCATATTTGGGATGATACTTGTTCATTGTTGGAGGGACAACCTGTTTAATTTGTTGTTGTTGTTGTTGTTGTTGTTGCTGCTGTTGTTTTCTCTCTTCTGCTGTTGGATAATACGGAATATGTTTCCACTCTTCTGTTGTATTAATTGGATTTTGAATACGGCCTTTATTTGCATGTTTAAATTGTGTTTTGGGTTCTCTCAAATCATATTCAAAATATTCATCAGATTCAAAACGCACTTGAGTTGCAAAATTTGTTACATTGATTATCCATATGCGATCATTTTCAACAATAAAATGATTGTCCGCTGGGTTGGACGATTTTGCATCTATATCATATTGCAGACCATGTATGGTTTGCAGACCATCTATCCCAGAATCTTTCTGCATTCGTTGAGGATCTTTTTTACATATTAAACGAGAAACTCCGTCAAACAGCTGCAAAATTTCAGGACTTCCAATTTTATAAAATTGGGAGCGATCAATTTCTAAACCATATTTTGCGCAACGTTTTTGAAGACACGCGTCTTCCATTCCCCAGCCCCAAAAATTAGGATATCCATTGATTTTTTCAAAATCAGATCCATTGACAACAACAATTCCTCCTAAAGCATATTCAAATCCATAATAATGTTTTACTATACCAGGAGTTGTTGTATAATCGAAAATTTTATGAAATGGCAGCGTATCTACATCATTGAAAATAAATGTGATATTTTGATAATCATTTGGATACTTGTCTTTCATGGCTAAAAATCCAATATTTTTAGTGGCACCACGATTGAAACTTCGATTATCGCTTTGATGAACAAAAAAAATTTCATAATCTGTCTCTCCTTCTAAAATAAAAGACATTTGATTGCTAAAAAAAAATTTTTGTTCTTTTCGATTTCTATACGGAACAATAAAAATTCTACTTGGTACAGACATTTATCTGATTACTTATTTTATTTTTGAATTTTATCGCCAAAAATTTATCATGAAAAATAAATATCTTTATTATCCCATAATGTTCCATACGGTTCATATTTTTGAAACTGATTTTGTTCATCTCGATATTGTTTGTAATAAGTTAAAATAATGGTGTCATTTAACATTATGTAATAAATGTTATCATAATATTTTTCAATATTTGTGCATTCAAAATGTAATATCATTTCCTTTTTTTCTGTTTGCGTAAAAAAAGAACCAAGTAATCCTGGACCAGTTGGATCCAATGGATTATTTCCATAATATTGAGATTTCACATTTTCAACAATTTTTTGAATAGATTGCCACATAATTTCATTTTTTGGTAAAGTTACAATTAATGCTGTATAAGTTCCTTCGCCGAATTCTTCTCTATCTCTTACAAAATGTTCTTTTTCAGTGAGTGCGATAAGTTTAAAATTATTAATACATCTGTATTTAATATCCATATAAATTCCGCCATGAATGTACAGAATACAGAATCTCCACAAGTCTGATTTATAAGAAGACGGTTTCAATTTATCATATGCCTCTACTACCGAAGAATCAAAATGTTCCTGAATAAATGTACGACACATTTCTTCATCATATACATGTACTGTAAATTCGGGATTTGTTTGTTTTAAGTATTCTACATTCTCGTTCATAAACGGAGGCAACTCTTTGGAATGCCAGCATGTGTATATATGCAAAGGTATAATGCTATTATAAGATGTTTTTAATACAAAAGGTCTGTTTTTATGTCTAAATTCTGTTAATTGGCGCGCTATTTTTTGGTGTTTTTCATGATATATTTTATATCTTGGATTTGGTGGTGGGGGTGGAGGGCGCAATTTATTTCTAAACAATAACATGAATGCTTTACTATATACAATTATTTTCTTTGTTTAAAACTTCTTTAAATTCATAAAAATATTATATCTATATTATATTATAGCGATGAGTAATTATGAAAGATTAACCAACACTCAATTTGATGGTAACCCCTATCCCGAGTATTATTTTAATAAATTACTTGCAATGAAAATGCTAACGGAAGAACAAATAGATATGCTGAATACTTTAACTTATGAAAAAGCTTACTATTTAGTGCAACATTCTTATGGTAATGATAAGGATGGTATTCATAATTTATTGGTTGATAAATTGGATTTATTTGCAAATCTTATAAAATCAATGAAAACACCGGAGCAAAAGACGATGATGATAAATCGTATTAATGACATGAGTGATGTAGAATTTAGAGGGTTAATACAAGACTTTTTGGCAAAAAAATATTCTTCAGGAGGAAAAAGAAAAAGAAAAAGAAAATCTAGAACAAGAACAAAGAAATCTAGGAAAACAAGGAAATCTAGAAAGACTAGAAGAAGATAATTTAACTGTATCGATTCAAAATAACCTGTGGCACCAGTTCATCCTTCAAACGTTCAATCTTCTTAAAACATTTATTAATCGTCACCTCACTGATTTCGCTAATATTCTTTACGTCGCGCTTTGATACATTCAGTTTGCATATTTGAGCAATAAAATAGACAACTCCTGCAGCAATAGAATGCGGAGTATTTTCCGGCATCAAGTTCATCTTTTCAATCTTCATGGCGATAAATTGACATACTTTGGTAAGCTCTGTATTGATATTCAACTTGCTACAATATCGCTCAATAAATGCTTCCGGCTTTGTTCTACAGAATGAAGTCTTTTCTTTGTTGTCCATATCTCTTTCCAAGTTGTTAATAATGGCCTGCGCATTCTTGCAACCCTTTGTTGCGCTAGTTACATCTAAATGGAAAATAGTCGCAATTTCTTTTGCCGTTCTTGGAAAATTATTGATTCTACACGAAATGTAAATAGATGCTGCTAATATACCATCGCGATTATCACCGCGAAATGTTAGATCATATTCAGATATTTTCTTATGATATCGCATAGCATCATCGATAATCATTTTTGGCATTCCCGCATTCTGCGACATAATCGTAATTCGTTGAAATTCATCATATTGCGATTTTTCCTTATATGGCATCGATTGCCATTCTGTATAGCGTCGTATTTTTCGCATCTCATAGGATGTGGAGCCGATGCATAACACTTTACAACCAAAGGACGACTCTTTTAGCAAAGGATTGATGGGCATACCACACCGAGTTGGATCAGAATTTTGATTATCATCTGCACCATAATAACGCCATTCTGCCGACTGATCCACAATGTCCTTGTAAATAATACCACATTTTTCATTAACACACGTTAAAAATCCTTCTTCCGAAAAAGCCAAGTTGCTTTCACAACGTTCGCAATTTTCTCTAGTACCACAAGAGCGATAAATACACTCTAAAGGATCAATTTTGGATCGCAATCCAACAACTTCTGAATCAAACTGATTCCATAATTGAATTTTATTAATAGATGAAATTTTTCGTTTTACAGTTTTTTCCTTGCTCATTATGTTTATCTCATCATTATAATATTTTGTTTTTAATTCAATTTTAAATATATATTATATCATTTTTTATATCATTTTCATTTCATCTTGAAAATAATATAATATTTTTACAAGATCCGGATGAATACATATATTTTAATCTCACAAAGATATATGGGCAATCAATCAAGTCATCCAGAATTACCAGAATTACCAGAAGAATCATTACATCGACGTCTAGATTATATTGCAAGTCACTATATTTTAACAATGGATTTCAAAAGTTTGCAAAAAATGTATGAAAAAAGTTATTGCAACAAATTAGTCTTGATCACCTCCAATATATTGGATACTTATTTTACAGATTTAGAAATCGAGAACATTGGTAAAGAAAAATTGGGCAATGATAGTGTATTATTTTTTCATAAAAGTGATCTCCCTCACATAGATGAATCATCAAAAGAAAAAAGAATGACAGTTTGCAACCAAATTGCACAATTTTATGTAAAAATTGCTCATATTTTTGCAGCGATTGTTATGACGATTAATCCAGAATACACCTATACAAATAATTCAGGAAAATTAGTAAAACGTGGATTATATGAAAAAGATAAGATTCCAAAACACGCAAAGGTTACATTGGGAAAAACAAATATATGTGACGAGAGAATCGAATTGCTTAAAAAGGCCGGAATAGAACAGAAAAATCCGTTTTGTTCTATAGATCGAGTATCGTTGGCAGAAAAACCAGGAATTCCAGAACTTCTTCAATTGTATATGGATGCAAAATTTGACTATCAAACCGGTAATTTTACTGATATGAGTGCAGAATCAAAAGAACATTTTTTGAGCGATTTAAAATTATTTTATAAAGCATTTACCGGGGAAGAAGAAATGCCAGATACTATTACATCCTTTGCTGATATTAAATTGCAAGATTATGGGAAACACTCGTCGTCCTGTAAAAAAGGTGGCGCAAAAAGTTCAGATACAAGCGATAGCTCAGATACAAGCGATAGCGCAAGTGATAGCTCAGATGCAAGCGGAAGCGCAAGCGGAAGCGCAAGTGGAAGCGCAAGCAAAAAAGAAGATAAAATAAACATGACGGAATATGCCAAAAATTTGAAAGAAATGATTGCCAGATCGACAGAAAAGCAAGAAGAGTTGTTAAAAATTATCAATCAATTATTTGTAAGCGATGATTCCGATAAAAAATTTATTCGCGTTCATCCTGATTTGAATAAGGATCAATTGCAAGAAATTGTGGAGGATGCTAGACAAACTATTATTGAATTATATTTGCAATGCGAAAAAGATTTTACAAAAGGAATACATTTATATGAGTCTATTGTTGAGTCTAAAATGTTGGTAACAACCCAGCGTCAAATTGAACATCTAAAAAAAAGTGCGGAATGGCTCATTCAAAAAGAAACAGAGCAACAACGTAAAACATTGTCTCGGTAATAATTTTTCAATTGTTTAATGTTATCTTCCTATTTTTAAGTTATTTTTTATTCCTAAAATAAAAAATAATTACTTAACTTTCAGCTTTTTAAGCGGAAGCAGCACGAGCAGCGGCAGAAGCGCTGGCGGCGGCGCGGGCAGCAGCGCTAGCAGCGGAAGCGGCCGTTGCGGCGGCGGAAGCGGCGGCAGAAGCGGCGGCGCGAGCAGTGGCAGGAGTGTTCGCTTTCATGGCTTTTCTCGCGGCGCTTTTGCTGGCACCGCCAGCAGCAGCAGCAGCAGCACTAGCTTTACGTGTGTGCAATCTCATTGCTTTGAGAGCAGACTTATTCATCTTTCCGTGGTGAGAAGAAGAGCGACGACCTCCATGACGACGATGACGACGAGTAGCCATTTTATATATATACCTGAGATTTTTTTTTTGCTTAATTTTAATAAGTTTTATTTTTTCCTTAATATACTTGAATTTATAAAGGAAATATCTTCTTCAAAATAGTTTTTAAAGCCATATAGTCGAATTTACATCATTTGTTTTCCACCACATTTTATCCCCTTCTTTAATATTGTACATAACTTTGAATAACTCTAATCTTGCTAAAACACAGTTGGTCCTATATTTGTCCAAAGGATGAGGATTTGTTCCTAATTGTACATTTACCGCGCGTTTGTAAATATATTGGCGTTGATGCGACGCAAAATGTACATAAAACTCTTTTAATGATAGATCACGAATTGGCATAACAACATTATTCACTTCATGATAATCCAGTAAATATCTTTGACAAATAGCGATTCCAGAAATATCTGCCATATCTTCTCCTACAGTAATTTCCGCGTTAAATTTAATTCCATCATAGGATGCAAACGTTTCATACTGCTTAATAATATCTTTCACAATTAAATTATATTTTTTTTTATCCTCCGGTTGCCACCAATTATACAAATTACCTTTATAGTCATGTTTGCTTCCAGTATTATCTAAAGCATGCGACATTTCGTGACCCAAAATATATCCCATACGCGCTAAATTATATTCGAACCCTCTTTCTCTCAAATTAATAAAGGGTTCTTGGATAATAGCCATAGGAATAAAAATTTTATTATTATTCATCTCATAATAAGCATTCACAACATATGCTTGGGTGCCAACTAATTTAAATTCTTTCCAGTCAATAAGAGGAATATCAACAACTTCTTTTCCTTGTAGCTGTAAATATTTATTTTTTTTCCATTTGCACAATAAAGACATATTATACCAAGCATCATCAGCACTATATTCTAATAAAGGATCGGCTCTCATCTCTTTCGGTCTGGCAATAATAAGTTGTAAATAATCCAGCTTCTTGATAGCATATTTTCTAGTTTTAGGCGTAAGCCAGGTATTCCTATGCATTTTTAGTTTAAATACTTTTAATAAATCGTTTGCCAGATTTTCAACAAATCTTACATGCTCTTCATTCCAATAAGCGCCCACATATTGCTCCGTTAAAAAAGTATTAAATGTTAAAGAAAGACCAAAAACAGGATATAAATCTTTTGGAAAAGGACTTGGTTGGCCTTCAATAAATTTATCATTAAAATCATAGTAGATTTGCACTAATTTGCTATCAAAACGGATCATTTGACGCAACACAATATAAAATGCATAAGCCTTCCATTTTGGCGTTTTCCAAATACTTTTCAAATATTTTGATACACACAATAAATAGTTTAGACTTGTACATACAAAATAACCGGGAGTCTTTTTATATCCAAGAAATTTGCTAAATTGAGCCCAATCAAATCCATATTTTTCTAATGCTTCCGACGCTAATACTTTATTGTAGCCATCTGGACTATCATTTTTCACAGTATTACAACCCATTGCATTGAGTAATTCTTTTTCTACCGTAAATACATCTTTCCCCTCTAATCCATGACCTTTACCTAAACACGCGTCAAATATTTTATTTACATAGTGAATAAAATGAGAAACAACGGATCGTTTATATTTTACATATTTTGGAGTTTGTCCATAATCATCCAAATATAACAAATAATCATAAAGACTTAATCTTGGTGCGCTAATAGTATCGCAAAAAGTTTGAGAATTTTTTGGATCCTGTGCAACGCTCCAAGAAATTGGACAACCCCAAGATATAATTTCATTTTCATTCAAAAACGCTAATAAATTCCATAAATTATCCCCCCTTTGAAAATTAGCAAAAATATCATTCATTTCTGTAAAATGTTTCTTAATAGTAGAAGATTTCAGAGTTAATAAAGATTGATATACTTTGTTTATTTTGTCTCTTTTTTTCGATTTTTCGGTTGCAACATATTTTTTCACCAAATCAAATAGTTCTTTATACACTCTATTCTGAGTTAGTCGATAGACATCGACTTCTACAAAATAACGATTTGTTGTGTCTTTGCTTTGATATTTTTTAGTAGAATCCTGAATCCAACGGAAATTTATATATGTATAAAAATCTGATTGTGGGGTTACAAGAGATGGAGAAAATGGTATTTTAAACGCACGAACTAGAGCAGCATGCATTGGTTTATAAGACAAATCGCGTTCGGCTTTGAAATTTTTTATATAACGCTCTTCGATGTTTGAATACGGCTGAGAACATACAGCGGTTGATTTTTTGGGTACATCCTGCATTTTTTTGGTTTTATTATGTTTTGTACGTTTATTCTTTGTTTTTCTTAAATCCGTTTTATCTTTTATTTGGTCCATTCTACTATCCTTATTATAAAAAGATATAATTTAATTATTCGATTAAATTATTCGATTAAATTATTTAATTTAATTTATTTTCTAAAGTGCTGAATAGTTCTTCATCATAGATCAAGTTTCCAGAGGGTTTATACGAGCGTATTGGAGTAAATTTTTTCTGTTGTATCTGTTTTGTAGATTCTTTTAATTTGAATGCATGATTATTTTGAGGCTTTGCGGCTTCTTCATAATTTGGTAATAAAATCTTATCATCATTTTGTTCTTCTATTTTTCTGCCAAATTCATCAATCACAATTCCTGTTTTCTTTTTGAGTTCTGTGCGAACATAAGATGGAATCCAATGCTGCCAAGATATAAATAAAGTATTCGGATGTATATATCTTACCTGAAATTTATTATCTTTTAATTTATCCATCAAATATGCAATGCACGTTCCTTGATCAAATTTAGGTACGCCAATAATAATTTCTGGAACAACATACCAGCAAAAATGTTCATCTATTTTTTGTCGGGATGTTGTTTTAATTCTCACATGAATTCTATTTAAAATTTTATTATACAAATCTAATTTATTTAGATCATGCGATCTTTTTTTTTCATACAAGTCATCTAAATTTATCTTCTCCGAAAAATCAGAGATGTTTTCTAAAGTAAAAATATTAGCCATAACAATGCGGTAGAAAAAAACTATAGTAAAATAATGTAATATATAATTATATGCAAAAGGAAGAGAAAGAGAAAGAGAAAGAGAAAGAAAAAGAAAAAGAGAAGGAAAAAGAGAAAGAAAAAGAAAAAGAGAAGGAAAAAGAGAAGGTGAAAATAAAACATTTAGTTATTTCGGGTGGCGGACCATCTGGTATTCAAACGATTGGTGCATTGCAGCATTTAGAAAAAAAAGAATTTTGGTCTATTCAAAATATTGAAACAATATACGCTACTTCCGTTGGATGTATGATCAGTATTTTAATTGCTCTTAAATTTGACTGGGAAATTATTAATGATTATATTATAAAACGTCCTTGGCACGATACAACACATATAAAAATAGATCAAATCTTTGAGATGTATTCAAAAAAAGGATTGTATGATATTTCTTTAATGCAACTATTTTTTAAACCTTTTTTTGATGCACGTGATATTTCGCTCCATATAACTTGCAAGGAATTCTTCGAATTGACAAAGATAGAACTACATTTTTTTGCAATGGAAATCAACTCTTTTTCATTAGAAGATATTTCATACAAGACAATGCCAGATACCGAGTTATTAACATGTGCTTATATGTCCGCATCTATCCCTTTATTATGTTCTCCTATTTGTATGAATGAAAAATGTTTCATTGATGGAGGAGTTCTCTCTAATTACCCATTGCAATATTGCATTGAACAAATTGGTAAAGAGAATATTCATGAAATTTTAGGATTTAAAAATTGTTATAGAGAACCCATAGTATGTGTGATTAATGAAAATTCTACGATTATAGAATTTACAACAAATATTATCAATAAATTGGTAGATAAATGTGGTTTTCATACATCAATAGTTATACCTTATGAAGTGACCTGTTTCGGTAATCCATTAACTTTGCTTTATTTGCAAGAAGCTATACAATCACAAGAAAAGAGAGAAGAATTGTTACATACTGGAATAATGGATGCCGAAAAATTTATAGAGATGCATTTATAATTTTACTAATCATATCATTTCGGTCATAATTGTGATGATCAAAACTTGTAAAAAATTCATCCTTAATTCTACCTTTTTCTTCATCATAAGAAAAACTAGTAATATCTAAAAACCGTATATTTGGATTATTTTTTTTTTCAATTATATCTTTTAAATGAAAATTCATAATGATAGTATTATATGTTCTTTTATAAATATCTGGTAGTGAAATATTATCCAAGCTATTTTTTATTGTTTCTATATTTTTATTTTCTAAAGAATTAATGTGTTCATTTAACAGCCCTTGTTTTAAATGTTCGTCGTCTAATGTAGGTAAGCCCACAGATAAAACAATAACTTTTTTATGAGAAAAATTTTCTACAATAAAATTTACATAATTATTTATAACAGGATCAATAAATTCGTAGAGATTTAATTCTGGATTTTGTAAAAGTTTATGAAAATAGCAAAAATCCATATCTACACCACCAAACATAAATATTAATGTTTCGTAATAAATATTTGGGTCTCGTATTTTCTCGAGAATAATATTATGATAATTTGAAATACTATTTTTATTATTCAATCCTTTTGCACTTCCTGCGCCGCATAAAAGTTCTTCGCAATTATTTATATTTGCATTCAACCATCTGCAATGACTATCACCAATTAGTAAATTTGGCATTTATTATATTTATATTTATATATTATATTTATATATTATATCACAATACTTATCATTATTACTAAAAAATAATAACTGAATATCAATAATTATTAAAATTATTAAAATTA